>Ga0206975_1134_pt1 | contig 18253 bp, 20 predicted proteins | sample Alteio_BWOrgHeat_81_FD_152919 | JGI IMG/M metagenome (GOLD analysis project Ga0206975, IMG submission 152919) | Enriched cells from forest soil in Barre Woods Harvard Forest LTER site, Petersham, Massachusetts, United States -... | ecosystem: Environmental > Terrestrial > Soil > Temperate forest >... | reverse complement strand
TTATGTGTATTTGCTGGAAATCAGTCGGCGCGGATTTCGGCCGCCGCCCGTGCGTCAGCTCATCCGTGCCTCTTTTTGGAATTCTAAAGGAGTGTTATCATTCCCTTGGGATTTTTAATCCCATCTCAATCTGTTCAAAGAGGAGATATAGAATTGGTTTATTCGTAGGAGTTATTTGGGCTGAATCCAAGCGAGTGAGTGTAGGCAAACCGAAACATTTCAAAAACAAAATCGGGGAGAGAGCCAGCGGGTTTCCCAAGCTCGAAGGGTTTTCCTTGAGTAAGATTTTCAGAAATTTGAACGCTCGTTCCCATTACATTTTGGTATTGAATGAGCCCTATTATATGGGGCTTATTATGTATTAAAAGGTAATCAAACATGCCCAGTCGGCTCGAATTTCCGCCGCTGCCTGTGCGTAGCTAATCCGTGCCTCTTTTTAGAATTCTAAAAGAATGTCACCTTTCCCTTGGAATTTTTAATCCCCACCTCTCGGCTTGCACATGTAGGCAATTTAATGCCAGTCGGCGCGAATCTGAAGTGTCGTTCATGAGCTGGCTCATCTGTATCCGGATTTTTGACTATTTTTGCTTCAGTTTTACATCCCCAATGTAAATAGATTATTAACGGTTGCTTAGCAGATGCTTTCCAAGGAACACTTCGGAAAATGTTGGCTGATGAAACTCCCTGCTTTCTCATTACCCATGTTTAAAAGACGTCCCCAAAAGTTTAAGTTCGTTGAACTTTTTCCTTACATCCTTTTCGTAGTACTGCTGGTTGTCTTACTGATCTTTATAATTCAAGTATATTTATAAGCTTTATTACAACCAACAAAAGGAATAGCAACGGCCTATGACTAATCACATCCGGAAACTAAAAGAAGAGATTGCGCCCCTGCGGAATCAGCTGATTGAACATCCTGTTTACGCGAAAATTAAGACGCTAGCGCATCTTAATCTGTTCATGGAGCATCATGTATTTGCGGTTTGGGATTTCATGTCCTTGCTTAAGTCATTACAGCGAAATTTAACCTGTGTGAACTTGCCATGGGTGCCGGTCGGGAGTCCGCAAACCAGGTATCTGATTAACGAAATTGTGCTGGGTGAGGAATCTGATGTTGACGAGAAGGGTCGGAGGACAAGCCATTTTGAGTTATACCTAAACGCAATGGAGCAGACCCGTTGCAACAGGGCTCCGATTTTGGATTTTATCCATAGTCTGAATAAAGGTGTTTCATTGGAGGAAAGCTTACAGATGGCGAACATTCCTGCTGGCTCCAGGGATTTTATGGCAAGCACCTTTGCTGTTGTCAACTCAAGAGGAAAGCATGTTCAGGCTGCCGTATTCACCTTTGGCCGGGAGGATTTAATTCCTGGTATGTTTTTGAATTTTGTCAGGGAATTAGATAATCAATCACCCAATAGCGTAAATATTCTAAAGTACTACCTGGAAAGACATATCGAAGTGGACGGGGAGCATCATTCACACCTCGCTTATCAAATGACCGAAGATCTTTGTGGCGATGATGAAAAAAAATGGGCTGAGGCAACGGAAGAAGTCTCGATCGCATTAAAAGCACGGATAAAACTCTGGAATGAAATTGCTGACCAGCTAAATTAGCAGGAGACCTGTTACCTACTGTTCCCAGTCGGTCCAGATATGAAGAGAAGCCAATGAGATCAGTTCTTACGCTGACATTCTCCGCACGTAAAGCAAACCCGTTTCGCGATTTGTTTTTGTAATCCAGCCTAACGCTTCCTTACCAACGGTATCTGCAGATTTGTCGGTCTGTTTTCTTCTTTATCAAATCCGCGCCCATCAATATTTCTTGCACCCCAGAACATCATGTCGTTGAATATATAAACCAAATCATTTTCGGCAAATACCTGCCCTTCAGCAAGCCCGAATGGGGCGAACGCCTTTTTAAAAATGCTTTGCGCGCTGTTCACTTCCCATTTGTTATATCCTTTGCCTGCCACCTGGTTCATGACATCGGCAAATCCCTGCAATAGGGGCGTTACTTCATATCCCTCATCGGCTATGAAATCCACTTTTTGCGCACCTTCAGCAATGGGGTGAGACCCTTGCCAGACCATGCGGCCTTTAATATTCATTTTTACCAGCGGTACTTTACCGTAGGCATCGGCAGAATTAATCACTGTGAGTTCAAACTTATCGCCCCGGATGTATTTAAAAACCCGTGATAGATAAAATGGCTTTAAAGTGCCATCGGCATTTTTGGTGCCGCTGGGGCGAATTTCCGGAGCAATGCTTGTCCAGCTACCTTCCTCTATGAATTTTTTGATTTCTTCTGCTCCCATGATTTGATGTTTTAGAAAACAAATGTGATGCTTTTCTCTTAGAACTGCAACTAAGCCTGTATATAGGAAACAAAAACACCCCTGATTTTTACAAATTACTTAGGAGCTGCTTCCATTATCATAGTGATACCTTGTCCTCTTGCGGCACAGGCAGAAATGAATCCCCTGCCCGAACCTTTCTCGTGCAGCAGTTTCGCCATTGTTCCGATAATCCGTCCCCCCGTAGCGGCGAAGGGATGTGCGGCTGCAAGACTGCCTCCTTTTACATTCAACTTGGCTCTGTCTATTTTTCCAAGAGGCTCAAACCCAAACTTCTTGCTCAGCTCAGGACTTTCCCAGATTTTTAAGGTTGCCAGTACCTGCGCGGCAAATGCCTCATGTATTTCGTAAAAATCAAAATCCTGTAAGGTCACCCCTGCCTTCTTTAGCATCCGGTTAGATGCAAGTACAGGAGCCAGTAACATATTGTGTTTGTTTTCCACGTATTCTATCGCTGCAACTTCTGCATGAGTTATATAGGCAAGGATCGGCAGGTTATGTGCTCTGGCCCATTCCTCCGATGCCAACAAAACACATGCTGCTCCGTCCGTAAAGGGGGTGGAATTTCCTGCCGTTAAAGTGCCGTGTTCTTTATCAAATGCCGGTTTCAGCTTAGACAGCTTTTCCAGGCTTGAATCCCTGCGCAGGTTATTATCCGATTTTAAACCGAGGTAAGGGATCAGCACGTCATCGAGGAAACCTTCATCATACGCCTTAGCAAGCTTCCGATGGCTTTCAAAGGCGAGGGTGTCCTGTTCTTCACGGCTGATATTATAGTACTTGGCTGTGTATTCACAATGTCCGCCCATTGACAGTCCCGTTTTTGGTTCTAATCCGGAAGGAACAACGGGTGCGAGGTCCTTCAGTTTAAGCTTGAAATAAAGTTTAAGTCTTTCCGAGAATGATTTGCTTCTGTTAGCTCGCAACAGCGTCCTGCGCAGGTTTTCACCTGCTACAATGGGTGCCTGGCTGGCTGTATCTACGCCGCATGCAATGCCCGAATCTATCTGGCCAAGAGCAATCTTGTTTGCGATATAAACGGCTGTCTCCACACCGGTGGCGCAGGCCTGCTGAAGGTCGCATGCAGGAGTATGCGGATCCAACGCAGTATTCATCACACTCTCCCTGACGAGGTTGCCTTCTGAGCTTAGTTTTACCAAAGCTCCCCCTGCTACCTCTCCAAGTCTTTCCCCTTTAAGGTTATACTTCTCAATGATGCCGTTTAACGCAGCAACGAGCATATCCTGGTTGGTAGCTTCCGCATACGCAGTGTTTATTCTTGCGAAGGGTATCCTGCTGTATCCAACTACTGCTACTTTTCTTAAGGTATTCATAGTATGGGTTTTGATGTTTATTTTTCTGCCGGCGTAATTCTTAACTCCACTTTTCTGTTTCCCCTGATAATGTCAGTGAATAAGAATGTGCCGATTTTATCTTCTGTGAGCATTTTGAATAACTCATCAGAGGTCTGTACAGGCTTGTCATTGAAGGATACCATAATGTCGCCGTCAAGCACACCTGCCTTTTCTGCGGGACTTCCTTTGAACACCTGCGTGATAAAGAGAGCGTTTCTGTTCTTTAGTTCGTGGACAGCTCTGAGTTTAGGTACCAGTTCAATTTGCTGCAAAGCGAGTCCGAGGTATGCTCTTTTGACCTTTCCAAATTTCATCAACTGATAAGCAATTTCTTTGGCAGTATTGATGCTGATGGCAAAACACAAGCTCTGTGCGCCCGGTATCATAGCTGTATTGACTCCAATGACCTCGCCCTGGGAGTTAATTAAAGGTCCTCCCGAATTACCAGGGTTCAGTGCGGCATCCGTTTGTATCATGCTGTCCATCATTGTGCCGGCCTCCGTTCTTAAAGACCTTCCAAGGGCGCTGACGATACCGGATGTAACCGTATGCTGGAACCCCAGTGGATTACCAATGGCGATTACAAGTTCGCCGATGCTTAATTTAGAGGAGTCACCAAGAACCGCCGGTACATAATCATCAGCTGAAATTTTCAGTATGGCCAAATCGTTAGACGGGTCTTCTCCGATTAGCACAGCCTCATGAAGAATTCCATCATGCAGGCTCACCCTTAGTGCACCGGCGCCGTGCACGACATGGCTATTGGTAAATAAATACCCATCGGATGAATACAAAAATCCTGACCCTGTACCGGAAATTGTTTCTTTTCCTTTTCGGATTTCTATTCTTTCAATTTTGACTACCGAGCTTTTAACCTTGTCAATGGCTCCGATGATCGTCTGGGAAAATGAATCAGTCATAGTTCTTAGTATTAAGAGTAGGACGAGTAATTTTCAAAAACTATGCCATGCAAACGTCTGTGTATTCAATACACGCATTATGTCATGCCTGCAATAGCGTTTCCGTGTTATACTGGCATTGTTTTTTGATTTCGGTTTCTATGATCCCTGTCATTCTGTCCAGCGCAGCAAAGAGAAAGCTTTTATTATTCATTATTTTCATCAGCATGATTCCACCTTCCAGTACCGTGATAAGAGAATACGCCGCTTCGGTTGCATTGATGGTAGATTTGAATTCTTTGCTCTTTTTTCCTTCCTCAATAATTTTAGAAAGGAAAGAAACCCAGTTTTTAATACTGTTTTGGACGTGTGGTCTTAGGAATTCAATGTTATCATCTGCTTCAATAGAGGCATTTTGAATCGGGCATCCGCCACGCCGACTCGTGCCTTCCCATCCCTCTCTGTAATATTCTGCGAAAGCGATAAGCTTATCATAAGCACTTTGCTTCCTGTCGACAAAGTCAGCAAGACGCCGTCTCATCCCCTCAACATTATACTTATAGGCTTCTATGGCTATATCATTCTTATCCGCGAAGTTCCCATATAGAGCGCCCTTTGTAAGCCCTGTAGCCTCGAGTATATCTGCCAGGGAAGTCCCCTCATAGCCCTTCTTATTGAATATTGGGGCGCATTTTTCAATGATAAATGCCTTTGTTCTTTCTGCTTTTGACATGTTGCTTTAATTTATACAACAAAGATAATGAAATAATATACCGAATGGTATAATCAATGAAAATAGTTATACCTTTGTGGCATAATTGATAGGGAAATGACCGGAGTGGTAATAACAGGATTAGGGGCTTTAACCCGAATTTACAATGAATTAAAGGGATTCGGAAACAGACTTGTTTCAGGTAAAAGCGGCGCTGCCCCGATTACCCGTTTGGATGCCTCAACGTTCAGATTTTTTATTGACCAATAACATACCGAACGGTATAATATGTGACAGGAAAAAATATCCCATTAACCCCAATAATTGTAACCATGAAAACACTTCAAGAAAAAAATCTGAGACTCAGCACGATTCTTTCGTTTGCACTGATCCCATTGTCTGCATTTGCAACAGACATCTACATTCCTTCTTTACCGGCGATGGTGAATCACTTTCATATTGACGGGGCGGCGGCACAACTTACTATCGCATTGTTTATGGTAAGCGGCGGTGTAAGTCAGTTATTTGTAGGGAGCATACTGGACAGTTTTGGGAGGTACAGGATGTCTCTCGTGTCCATACTCATCTTTTCCCTGTCGAGTTTTGCAATTGGTTTTGCTGACAAGATCGAGATGGTCTATTTCCTGCGTGTTGTTCAGGGCATTGCCGTCTCCATTATTGTTGTGAGTAAAAGGGCCTTCTTCGTAGATATGTATACCGGAGCAAAACTTAAGAATTACATCAGCCTCTTTTCGATCGTATGGGCTGCGGCTCCCATTCTGGCCCCCTTTATCGGAGGCTATCTTCAAGTGTGGTTTGGCTGGCAGTCGAACTTCTATTTCCTCGGAGCGCTTACCCTGTTGATATTTGTTCTTGAAATTATCTTCAGCGGAGAAACAGTAAAGAACTTCACACCTTTTGAATTTCGCTCGATTGGAAAAGCGTACGCACATATCTTAAAAACGAAAGATTTTATGATCGGACTGGTAGTCATTACCTTCAGTTATTCCCTGGTTGTAATATACGGCATGGTCAGTCCTTTTATTATTGAACAGGTATATCACCATACGGCAGTATTGACCGGCTACAGTGCATTATTATCGGGAGCTGCATTGATGACGGGAGGAATCATTTCCAAGTCACTGATAAGGAAACCGCTTATTAAAAAGGTGCTGATTGCAATTGGTATTGAAGCACTTCTGGCTGTCGCTATGGCGATGTTTTCCCTCTATGAGGAAAACGTCCTGACCTTTATTGGGTTTACTCTCAGCATACATCTCGTAGCAGGATTTGTATTTAATAATGTTTTCGCTTATTGCCTTGGCCGGTTTACAACCAATGCCGGTGTGGTAAGCGGTATGACAGGCGGCACTCTTTTTGCACTGACTTCTGCAGTAAGCTATGGCGTGGTTAATACAACGTCAATAAGGAACCAGCAAGAACTTGCACTTGTCTTCCTGGGCATTATTTTGCTGCTTGGTCTGACATTTATCTTATTTGCAAAGGCACATAATAAATTTGAATTTTCAGTTAAAAATATGGAGGTTAATTCGATCTGATTGTGAGTTAATCAATTAAAGCACGCGACCTGCTCCTGATGTTTTTATTTCATGATATTTAACCTTATCTTGTCGTTAAAATCCTAGAATTTCAGTTAGCATGAGAAACACTGCGCAAGTTATAACAACTTCGGTGGCAGAGATATGGCTAGAGGGAGGAAATATTCTCTGGGCAAAAATTCTGCCGGACACTGAATTGGATGAAGTTGGATTTGAGAGCTGTTTTAGTGTATACAAACAACTCTGCGCTGAAAAGAAACGGGTTCAGATAATAGATGCGAGAGCACTCTTTAGCCTGACCGGAGAAGGGAAAAAATACAGCGCAACGCATAGCCCAGATTATTTTATTGCCACTGCTTTAATAACGAATAACTTATCTGTTCGAATTCCTGTTTCAATCTTCAATAAGATTTACAAGCACAGTGTTCCTTTTCAAATATTTCAAACGGAGGTGGAGGCGAGGCAATGGTTAGCAGGTTATATGGATTAGAAATTAACATGTCGTCAAAGAATAATAAATGAAGATGTAATTTAAGGAATATTCATTTATTCAGCTGGAAAGCACTGACGGGATGAGGATTGTGATGCTGGTGCCTTCATTGACAATACTCTTAAGGGATACCTCCCCACCCAATTTGTCAACAGCCAGTTTAAGGGAGTAAAGGCCCAACCCGATTCCAGATCTTGCCTCTCCTCGGGTAAAAAGCTGGAAGATATTACGGTGTAGTTCTTCCGGTATACCACATCCATTATCTGACACTACAATCCGGGCATCTCCTTGTACCTGTACGATGGAAATTTCGATCCTAGATTGGGATTTGCACGAGTCTATATATATAAATGCATTTGAGATGGCATTCCGTAAAATTAAACTTATCAAATATGCATCAGAATAAAACGCTTCTTTGATTTCTATATTCACCAAACACAAGCAGATGCTGTTTTTGTCTGCTAAATCATCCAGTATTTCAGCAATGGTTCTGTTCCAATTAATTTCACTGGCTTCGGGGTTACGTTGTGAAATAATTGGTATTTGCGATAGCCGGTCGGTGGTATCCATTAAACGGTTTACACTTTTTTCAATGGCATCAAATAGAACTTCAACCTGTACGTAGCTACCGGAATTGTAAAGCTTAACCAGCCCCTTTATACTGGCAGCAGGTGTTTTTAGATCATGGGATGACTTGTAAAAAAACATATTCAATTCATCCACCTTATGTTTCAATTTGTTCTCTGTCATTTTCAAATTATTAATGTCCGTCAGAATTCCCATTGAACCAATTACCTTTCCTTTGGAGTCCAGGTAAGGGGAACTGCTGAAAAGAACCCAAATCTTTTCCGCCCCTTTTGTTATTATCTGTATTTCCGTTTTGAGTTGATCCGTTTGCGAAAATTTTCTCGCAATACAGGCCATCGTTTCACCTGTCGATTGATCGAAAACAGTACTCCCGGCTTTTTTCGATTGTATTTCAGCAAAATCATACCCGAGAGTGTTACAGAAATAATTGTTGGCATACATGATCCGGTCTTCCATATCGACAATCAGAATACCTTCCCGTGTAAGATCAACAATGCGTTTCCATTGATGCTGAGGAGAATAATCAAGCAGCCTGTATTTCGTGATTGCTACAACTGCCAGGAGAGAGAAGACGGTAACCAGGGGAGCCGTTATCGGAACATCGTTTGCATTGAAGAGTAGCGGGCGGATGATTTGCCACACAATTCCTCCAAAGGTTGGTATGGTAATTCCGATCGCAAGTAACAATGCTGGAACCGCACCAATTGATTCCTTAAGTTTACTTATGTAAATGACCCAAAACAGGAGCAAACAGCCTATGCCTTGCAGTGAAATCCAATAGTACATGGCATGTACAAATGTCGTAGGTTTAGGGTTGGCAATCCAGCCCCATTCATCCGACCTGGTAATTTCATGTGTCAAAGGGATAACCAGTTCGCCCAGGAGAAGCCCTATTGGAATCAGAAAGAGAAGGACAAATAGCAATATTGGATTTATTCGCTTATTCCAGCCTGCAAACCGCAAACCGAAAAGCATAGCAAGGGGAGTTACGAAGAGAATAGGAGCTTTCGCAATTTCTGCCCATTGAGATGCGGCTTCTGAAGAACGACTGACACGGATAAATAAATCGGGAAACTGCCAGAGAATCAAAACAAAAACAAAAAGCATGAATCCAGAGTGTGTATTGCTGGAAGGGAGGGTGATGGATACAACAAGTATTATACCCATATTTATAAAAATCGGAAGTAAAAAGAGCACAAGAAGACTTCCGCTCATCCCGTTTATGCCAACTATTTCCAATATGCCCATGTTAATAACTATGGGTTAGGAATTGGTTAGGCCCCTATCTGTCGCCCCAATCAGTTCTTTTACATTCACCTCCAATAAGCCGGCAATTTTATAAAGAGTTGACACACTTGGTTGTGTTTTGTTGTTGCAGTAATTGGTTGTTACGACATAACTCTTTCCCAGGTGTTCGGCCAACCAGGCTTGGGACCGCCCTTGTCGTTTCAGTATTATTTTTATATTGTTCATGATTTTGGTTGTTAGCAGCTGCGCATAAACTGCGCTGTATTTTCACACCAAAGTTCATCTGACAATTAGAATATTTTTAGAATAATGCCACGCAAACCCGATTTTTGTTTTGAAATTAGTATGTGAGGAAGCTTTGATAGGGGGACAACATTAAAATTTTCCAAATTTCTTCTAAATTACCGTCTAAATTTGTCAGTATGAAAATCTTGCTAATAGAAGACGAGGCAGAGCTGGCAACAAGTATCATTGATTATTTGAAGAGTAATCAGCATATATGCGAATGGGCAAATAATATACTTGCAGCCCTAGATAAAATTTCAATATATGACTATGATTGCATTTTATTGGATTTGAATCTTCCGGATGGAGATGGATTCAGAATACTTACCGAGCTGAAAAAAAGAAATAAAATGGAGGGTGTCATTATCACCTCGGCAAGGGAATCTCTTGAGACTCGTTTGGATGGATTGAAACTTGGAGCCGATGATTATTTGACAAAACCGTTTCATTTGGCTGAATTGCTTGCGCGAATAGAGGCCCTGGTAAGGAGAAAGCAATTCAGCGGACAAAATATTGTGTATTTCAATGAAATAGCGATTGACATTCTCTCAAAAGAGGTTAAAGTGAAGGAAAAAATTGTTGATCTCACAAAGAAGGAAATCGATCTGCTTCTTTACCTCATTGGGAACAAAGGTCGGGTCTTATCCAAAGCTGCTCTTGCAGAACACCTTTCAGGCGACATGGCTGATATGTTAGACAATCACGGATTTGTTTACGCTCATATCAAGAATCTAAAGAAAAAATTGCACGATGCCTCCTGCCAGGATTATATAAAAACAGTATATGGCCTTGGATACAAATGGCAAACATGAAACAAAAACTACTGAATAAAACCCTAAGGGTGTATATGCTTTATTCATTGATTGTGCTTATTTTAAGTGCAAACATATTCTATTTTCTTTCCGTGAAATTAGGCATACAGGACGCCCGGGGGAGACAAATATTATATAAGAAGGAATTCGACCAAAACACCTATCCTTCCATGAAGGAAGTAGATATTCCCATCTGGAATAAGATTATGAGGAATAGGAAACTAACTCCGGCCCAGGCTCCTCTAGTGAAAGATACGGTATTTAAGACTGTTTTCCTCGACACATTGGTTGCGGACAACAGAGACTACCTTGTTCTTGAAAGTCCTGTTATAATTGAGGGGCATCCCTATACCTATTTTTCAAAGGTGTCATTAATGGAATCGGAAGGTTTGATTCGAAACATTGTTCTTCTTTTCGTGATTCTGGTGTGCTTGCTGTTAACCGGTTTTTATCTTTTGACCCGCAGGCTTTCCAGAAAACTTTGGGGACCGTTCTATGAAACATTGGACAAGATAGAACTCTTCGAACTTGACAAAACGAATCCTCCTGTTTTATCCGAAAATGATACGGCGGAATTCTCCAGATTGAATAATTCCATAAACAAGCTTATTCAAAAAAATATAATAATCTTCCAGAGCCAGAAAGAATTCATAGAGAATGCAGCCCATGAACTCCAAACCCCCTTGGCTATTTTCCAGTCAAAGTTTGACACATTGATTCAAAGAGCAGACCTTACGGAAGGTCAAGCCGGACTGCTTGAAAAACTAAATGATGGGGTAGCCCGCTTAAACAGAGTAAATAAAAATTTACTTTTGTTGTCCAAAATTGACAATAGCGAATACGTTCTCGGCAATTTGTCTTTAAAAGATATCCTGACAAAACAGCTTGAATTTTTCTCCGAACAGGCAAAAGAGAAAAATATCCAAATCTCATTCCAAGCGCAGGAAGATGCTATAGTTACCGCCAATGAAGCGCTAACCGAAATTCTGGTGAGCAACCTGATTCTTAACGCCGTCAGATACAACATCCCGGGAGGAAGTATTAGTATCTCCCTCAACAAAACGTGCTTATTTGTTTCGAATACAAGCGAGCATCCTGCCTTGTCTCATACTATGTTGTATAAAAGGTTTGCCAAGTCGAATCCATCCACCAAGGGAAGTGGGCTTGGGCTATCTATTGTTAAGAGAATTGCAGATCTCTACAAATGGAAGTTGGCATACACCTACGATAGTAACTTCCATAATTTTACCGTAAACTTTTCCGAATTCTAATTTTCTTCCAATTCGGTATGGAACTTTGAGGTATTAAAGTTTCACTCTGAAAACCGAAGCAAATGAAATGGTCCACTAAAATATTCACACGAGCCAGTTTCGTTCTGGCTTTTGTGATGGCAATCACTGTCAGCATTTTTTCCTTCCGGAGCACGTATAGATACATCGAAACCTCCAGGACGCTCACCCGAACCTTCCATGCCTATAGCCTGCTCTCGAGTATCAACTCTGAACTTTCCGCAGCTCAGAATAACGTGCTTGTGTATACCATGACCGGGAACAAATCCAAACTTGCAGATGCACATGCTGTGAAAGATTCAATAAGCCATCTGCTGAAAAGTTACAAATCTTTATCGTTACCTCCTTCTGTGAAAAACTATTCAGACTCCCTGAAAGTGCGTACGGATGCATATTTCAATCTAATCGATGCCAAGGGAGCTTCACTTTATAATACGAATAGCAATTTTTCAAACAGCGAGAAAACTGCAATATTGGGAAAAGGGCAAACTCAACTCGATGAAATAGATCTCCTTATTCACAAGGTTCAGTTAATTGAAGAGGAGACTGTAAAAGAAAGAAGACAGGAGTCCCGCTCTACTCTTCCCCTGGTTCAAATCTCTCTGATATTGTCAATCGCCCTCCCTCTGCTAATCCTGCTAGGATCCGTTTACCTGATAAATTACCACATCAAAAACGAAAAGGAATTGATTCAGGCTAGAAAAGCAGCTGAAGATTCAACAAAGGCCAAGCAAAAATTTCTCGCAAGTATGAGTCACGAAATCCGAACTCCTATGAATGCCATTTTAGGTGTCTCCCAGCTTTTACAGGAAACAAAACTGGATGAGGAGCAAAGGCAGTACCTCAAAACACTTTCATTTGCGGGAGGGAATTTGCTAAGAATCATAAATGATATCCTGGATATTGCTAAAATTGAATCCGGAAAATTGAGTATTGAACAGATCGTATTTGAACCGCGAAAATTATTCGACGATGCAATGAACATATTTACTCATCAGGCTGATCAGAAGAAATTGCAACTCCTTTATGACTTCGATGCCAATATTCCAACTATGCTCATGGGAGATCCGGTCCGGGTTAATCAGATTCTGGTTAATCTTATGAGTAATGCCTTGAAATTCACTGATGAGGGTTTTGTAAAAGCAAGTGTTAAGCTAAAAGCAAATACCGGGGGGCGAGCCATACTCCGGTTCCAAGTGGAGGATACGGGGAGCGGGATATCAGACGAGGAGCAAAGACGGATATTTGAAGAATTTGAACAAGCGAATGGTACAACTTCCAGGATTCATGGTGGCACGGGATTGGGTCTGGCCATTGTGAAACGGTTGGTGGAATTACAAAATGGTACTATTCGGGTTAACAGCATTCAAGAAAAGGGGACCACTTTCGAAGTTGAAATTCCATTCCTGACAGGAATATCGGCTGATAGTAATGAACCAACAAAAGGGATAGCGGGTAGTGAAGCTTTGTCTGGCAGAATTGCCTTGCTTGTGGAAGATGACAAGCTCAATCAAATGGTAGCCGAAAAAATGCTGGATAGGATGGGCGTCCAGGTGGACAAGGTAGAAAACGGGGCGGCGGCTTTGGATTTACTCAAACGGAAAAATTATGACTTGGTCCTGATGGACATCCAGATGCCTGAATTAAACGGTTACGAAACAACCCAGTTGATCCGACATAGCTACAACAATAGCGTTAAAAATATTCCGATCCTTGCCATGACTGCAAATGTATTTGACGGGGAAAAAAAGAGGTGTCTGGAGGCAGGTATGGATGACTATATTTCAAAACCCATTGATCAGGTCATCCTTAGAAATAAATTAGTGGATCTTCTTAGTCATGGCTTCCACCGCAAACCAGTTATATCCTAAACTTTCGGTTCTACAAATTGGAAACGGAGTCCTATCTTAAAAGTTAAACCATGTGGTGGATTTTTGCATTGCTTTCTGCCTTCTTTGCTTCCTTGACGGCCATTTTTGCCAAACAGGGTCTTTCCGGTATTGACTCGGACCTGGCAACAGCGGTACGAATGATTGTCGTTGTAATCATTGCCTGGTTAATTACACTCTTCAAAGGGAACTTCTCAGAATTATTTTCCCTTTCAGGACACAACCTCCTTTTTTTGGCTCTCTCTGGAGCCGCCACTGGATTATCCTGGATATTTTATTTTAAGGCGCTCCAAATCGGAAAAGTTTCCCAGGTAGCCCCGGTAGATAAGTTGAGTGTGGTCATGACCATTGGATTGTCTGCCTTAATCCTGAAGGAAACCATCACCTTTAAAGTTGCTGTGGGGGCTTTGTTGATCCTCATCGGAGCCCTGGTTTTGATTGCTTAAGGCTTAACCAAGTAACTTACGAAATCAGCCTCTTTAAAGTTATCAACTCACCTCCCAAATTCTTGATTTCTGCCAATTCTAAATAGAACTTTGCTTCAGAAATCCGTGCCTGTTTTTTGGAATTCTAAATGATCAAGGTAAACCAGCCTGCACAGAGGAGAATGGAAGCAGGTGTTAAGTTCAAAGAAGGTCTTTCTAACGCTAGGTGTTTAGTTTTTTCTTCAAAGTCTCAAATAGCTCACTGTGCTTCTCGGGTTTTGAATCTTTGAGCCTCTGTAAATTTTGGAGTTTCCACTTTACAGCCGGAAATGATTCAAAGTTGTAAATACTCCAATCTGGGGTTAAATTTTTGACACTTAACAGAAATCGTTTGTCTTCCGCTGTCAGGCTGACATTTATCGTTTTAACCAGATTGACGCGAACATCTTCAAAATCTTGATAGCTGAATGGCTCATGGCTCATCCCTTGAAACTGATTATCCAATGCTGAACGCTGATCTTGGAAATGAGGATCTATTATTTCATGAATCGGTCTGTCGCTTGAAATAAGGCAAAGTAAAAACCCTTTTTTGACTTCATCGAAAAAGCCTTCTTTTTCCAATAGGTATTTGACATCAAATAAATCGCGAGGATGCTGGCGGTCGAGAGCAGCACAAATCTTGCCACCGAATAGTTGGCCGATGGGAACAACCGGAACAGCACAAAATGCATCAAATTCAGTCTGCGCTTTTTCACTCAATGACATTTTCACAGGTTCTGATAATATACCGCGTACAACCTGATTAACTTCCAGTTTGATCTCTGCACCCGGTATAGAAACCAGTAGTTTACTGACTTCTGTTTTAAGCTGAATCCGAATGCCGGGGATAACAGTTTCAAGACGAGTCTTGATCCGCTGGAGAGCCTCTGTAATATGCGTCAAAGATGTTGCCCGGTCTTCAATTGGAATGTAGGTGAGATCTATATCTACCGACAAACGTGGCATATTTCGGACAAACATATTGATGGCTGTCCCGCCATGAAGTGCAAAGCAGGTCTCCTTTGCGACTTCTGGTAAAACGGACAATAAAAGCTGAACCTGTTTTTTATAAGCTTTTTCCATGAGCTTCCAGTTCTCTTGGTACGGTGATGAAGTATTTCGGAACGTAAGCACCATTTTTTACGATACTTCGATTCCCTTTCCCCAAATCGACGTTTTTTAATTCCAGATATTTAAACCAATCATGTCCGGCCTTTTCAGCCATGTACAGGAATAGCCTCTTTACCTTTACAGATTGACATTGTTCAAGCAATGATTGTATCAACTGAGGTTTGACATTGTTTAGTCCTTCCATCAGTTCATAGCATTCCAGGAGTTCTTGCTTTTCAGGGGTCAGGTATAAGCACTCCATGATTGCCCGCGCCGGGGTGGAAACTTTTATCGAGAATGTGTTTAGTTCAATTTCCGTCAAACCGGCATCAAATGGTAAGAAAGATGTTGGGTAGTATTCAATCCTTGCTTCCCAGTTGTGTTTCTGAAACCATCCCGGCAGTCTTTCTTCGGCCCCACCGAAAAGTGTTATTTTTTTTGTAGATAGTTCAAGATAATGTGCCTTTCCTTGTAAAGACAAAGCTGTCCTTCCCCCTGGGTGGATTGTTAAACCCGCCTGTGTTTGCAGTGCGTATATTGCTCCTTCATACCCGATTTTATCCCCTGTCCGGATCATCGCACCGGAGCCTATTGCTTCCAGCCAGTTGCTTTTCCTATATCGTTTTTGCAGATCAAAGCTATATCCTTGGCTTGTAAGCCAAGACGATAACAGCACGACACCAGGAGGTTGTGAAACGAGAAGTTGGTTTATTTTTGTCCTGTTATCAGTACTCATAGTACCTTTAAATGATCATATTTAAACAAAGGTATTGTATTTTGTTTAAAAATACTACAATAAAGGTACTATTTGTACCTTATTTGTAGTTTTTATAAACTGTGCTGAAAACAATATGGGATTAATACAGTAACGAACCAAACATGAGCCATTTATTTGCAATTGCTATAGATTCATTATTATACGTAATTCGTATAATTATATACTTTTAATTTTATATTATACCAAATATGTATAAATTATCTATCGAGTAATTTAATTATACATATTTCGTATAATTATCATATATTTGTTAGTCACTATACCAAATGGAAGCAAAGAAAGAGAAAAGCGGTCTTGCGGCATTTGTAAAATATAACCGCGAAAAGTTGCGCCTAAATCAGGAGCAAATAGCTGAGATGGCTGGCGTTGGGGTTCATCTCATACGGGATCTGGAACAAGGGAAACCTATACGTATAGATAAGGCAGACCAGGTACTGGCATTGTTTGGCCACAGGTTGACAGCAACACCTGAAGCACTGGATCCCTACCAGGTTTGGTACTACTTTAGCGAAAAAGCAATTAAGATAATTAAGAGAGACAAACAGGAAATTTATGGTTTCCTGGTTAAAGAAATTCGGGACGAAAAAAATCAAATAACAGCCTGGAAAGTAGTCCCGAATATAAACGCATTGCAATGGCAAAAAACGAAGAACGATAGCCTGACCATTGAAATCAAACACGATGACATCAGGGACATCTCTTTACAGACGATATGAGGAAGGAAGGCAATGTATTTTTTCACGATGACTATATTGGTCTGGCTTGGCAGGATGAGAATGGGTATTGGTTTCAGTATGCCAGGGACTATGTTGAAAAGCCAATTCATGGGCCCATCAGTCAGACCTTACCGGTAAGGATAGAACCCTTTCATAGTGTAAAAACAATGATCTCCTTTTTCGACGGGCTTATTCCGGAAGGGTGGCTCCTCCATATTGCAGCTAAAAACTGGAAGTTAAATGAAAAAGACCGGATGGAGTTATTGCTTGCGGCATGCAATGACTGCATCGGAGCGGTTAGTATAAGAGCGGACAATCAAGTGAAATGAAACAATGAAAAGGTGCTTATACTGCTATAAGGAACTGGATGAAGATCAAACGGATTTTCATCCAGCTTGTAGTTATGCAATCTTTGGGAACCTCATTCCTCCAACGCTTTCTTTGACGAATGAGGAGTTGCAAAAAATGGCGGTGGAAATTGTATCTAACCGTATTACCATACCTGGTGTTCAGCCCAAACTCTCGCTGACATTACTAACGAATCCGGATGACCCTAAAAAGTCAAGACTAACCATTGTGGGCATGGGGATTCCCGGATCGGATAAAAAATATCAGTTTATACTAAAGCCACAATCAGAATCCTTTCTACAATTGCCGGAAAATGAAGATTTAACCATGCACCTTGCAGCGATTTCTGGAATTAAAACTGCAATGCATAGCCTGTTGAGGACTGACAAGGGGCAATTGGTATATATCACCAGAAGATTTGACAGGGTAAAAGGAAAGAAAATCCCGGTGGAGGACTTTTGTCAATTAATGGATCAGCAAAGCGTTGATAAGTACAAAAGTTCCATGGAGAAGTTGGGGAAAGCCATCAGGCAATATTCATCGGTTCCCGGTGTAGATGTGATTGCCTTTTTTGAAATCACTGTTTTCTCCTTTCTGGTAGGAAACGCTGATATGCATTTAAAAAACTTCTCCATCATAAAGGACGAGGATAATCAATATCGCTTGTCACCGGCATACGATCTTTTAACCAGTAATATTGCCATGCCTAACGACAGAGAGCAAATGGCCCTGACGTTGAATGCAAAGAAGAACGGAATCGGGAAGAAAGATTTTTATGCACTTGCAAGCAGCCTTAAGATCCCTGAGACGACAGCCGAAAAAATATTAGCCAGGTATTCAGGCTACGTTAAAGATTATATTGCACTCATCATGAACAGCTTTTTGTCAGATGAAATAAAGGAACAATATATAACATTGGTTCATCAGAGAGCTGGGGAAATTGTATAGTTTAATAATTCTCAGACTAAATACTAGCTGCGCACTTTTGAACACACACACAAAGCATGCAAAATAACTTTTCCTTAAGAACAGTCAATGTAACACGCTATATTCAGCCTTTACGGGAGGGAGGGTCTTTGCCTGCATTGGCCGAAGCGGACGATGACTTTAAATACGTTTTGAAATTTAAAGGTGCCGGGCACGGGGTAAAATCGTTAATCGCAGAATTACTTGGAGGAGAGATTGCGCGCGCCCTGGGCCTGCGTGTGCCCGAATTGGTTTTCGCAAATTTAGACGAGGCTTTTGGCCGGACAGAAGGGGATGAAGAAATTCAGGATCTGCTGAAAGGCAGCAGGGGATTAAATTTGGGTCTGCACTTTTTATCCGGTGCCATCACATTCGACCCGGTTGTTAC
>Ga0206975_1132_pt1 | contig 18435 bp, 17 predicted proteins | sample Alteio_BWOrgHeat_81_FD_152919 | JGI IMG/M metagenome (GOLD analysis project Ga0206975, IMG submission 152919) | Enriched cells from forest soil in Barre Woods Harvard Forest LTER site, Petersham, Massachusetts, United States -... | ecosystem: Environmental > Terrestrial > Soil > Temperate forest >... | reverse complement strand
CCAGCTCAACAGCAGAAAGGTTGTCTTGTGTATTCATCCGGTCAGCCTGTTTTTTGATACTTTCAATCAGAATATCAATTTCAGACTTCAGCTCGCTTTTTTCCATAATGAAGCAATTGAAATGCTTTACGTAATCTCTTAACCAACGTTTTTTTCTTAGATTTATTTTAAGTCGGCGGTTCATAAATATACGCAAAATCCCACTAAAATTCAAATTCTTGTCAATAAGCCAATTGAAATTTAGGATGTAGCGATATGTTTTCGGGATGACTAAATCAGTCGGTCAAAAAGCTAAATCTAAGCCGTTCCAAAAGTTTACAGTCGCTTTACCTGCGACACCTGATTAAAATGAGTACCTTGTCTCCTGTTTTACAATCTCAAAAAGCTTCTAATTAGTTAAGATTCCGCTTTATTCATGTTTCTCGAGAATACAATAAATCATACTAAAAAGCGGGGCTGGATCGAGGTGATTTGCGGCTCCATGTTTTCCGGTAAAACCGAAGAGCTTATACGCCGGCTGAAAAGGGCCAATTTTGCCCGTCAGAAAGTAGAAATATTTAAACCCGCCATAGATACGCGCTATGATGCAGTGAAAGTTATTTCACATGACTCCAGCGAGATCCACTCCACGCCTGTGCCCTCCTCTTCCAATATCCTGCTGCTCTCGCATGGAGTGGATGTGGTAGGGGTGGATGAAGCTCAGTTTTTCGACATGGAACTGGTGAATGTATGCAATCAGCTCGCCAATGATGGGATACGGGTAATCGTTGCCGGATTGGATATGGATTACCTGGGTAAACCTTTTGGTCCGATCCCTGCCCTGCTCGCCACCGCCGAATACGTCACCAAAGTGCATGCGATCTGTATCCGTTGCGGAAACCTGGCAAATCACTCTCATCGCATCGTGGAACAGAAAGACCTTGTCGTGCTGGGGGAGACCGATCATTATGAAGCGTTGTGCAGAGATTGCTTCACAGCCGAAATGAAAATCTAACAAGGCCTGACGCCTTCCATTGTCCGGAACAAAATCATGAGTTATTCCATTACCGATATCGCCGTTGTAATAGGTGCCCGCCTGGAAGGGAATGGGAACCGCGAAGCTTTTATCAACCAGCTGTTGATTGACAGCCGTAAGCTCCTTTCTCCGGAATCATCATTGTTTTTTGCTATCAGGGGTGACCGGCATGACGCCCACCGCTTTATCCCCGACCTGTATGAAAAAGGAGTCATGCAGTTTGTGGTTTCTTCATTGCCTGTCGATCCGGCACTTTATCCAAAGGCCAACTTTCTGCTTGTGCCTGATACCCTTCGCGCGCTTCAGAAGCTCAGTTCCTGGCACCGTCATCATTTTCAGATCCCGGTCATTGGTATCACCGGAAGTAACGGCAAAACCATTGTCAAAGAATGGCTTTATCAGTTACTGAGGGAAGATAAAAACATTGTAAGAAGTCCTAAAAGTTTCAACTCTCAGGTGGGTGTTCCACTCTCGGTTTGGCAGATGAGTGCCGACCATGAACTTGGAATATTTGAAGCGGGCATTTCCATGCCGGGTGAAATGGAGCACCTCGAATCGATTATTTCACCTACACTGGGTCTGCTCACCAACATCGGGCAGGCGCACGATGAAAACTTTACCGGTCTTGCTCAGAAGGTGGAAGAGAAACTGATTCTTTTTCGCCAGGCGGAAGTCCTGGTCTACTGCAAAGATTACCTGCCCGTAAAAGAAGCGCTGGAAACAAATGAGGAGTATGAAAAATTGTCTGTATTCACCTGGTCGCGTAAGACAAAGGCCGACTTGCAGATCGGTAAAATCAACCGGACTGCTACAGACACCGATATTCAGGGCGTTTACCAGAATCGGTTTGTCCGCCTGAAGATTCCGTTTACCGATGAAGCCAGTCTGGAAAATGCCATTCACTGCTGGGCGGTAATGCTGCATCTCGGATATGAACAGGAACAAATAGCGGCACGGATGGAATTCCTGAGCCCCGTAGCCATGCGGCTGGAGCTGAAAGAAGGAATAAACAATTGCTCCATTATCAATGACAGTTACAATTCCGATCTGGGCTCCTTGAGTATCGCATTGGATTTTCTGAATCAGCAAAAACAACATCCGAAAAAAACGCTGATTCTTTCGGATATTCTGCAAAGCGGGAAAAGCGAAGAAAGCCTCTATTCGGAAGTTGCCGAGCTATTGCTGAGAAAAGGAGTTACCCGGATCATCGGAGTAGGGGAGGCCATTAGCCGTCAAAGCGGCAAATTTCCGATGGAGTATAGCTTTTATCCCAGCACAGCCGAGTTTCTGCGCCAATACAATCCTTCTTTTTTCCGGGATGAAACCATTCTGCTGAAAGGTGCACGTAGCTTTGGATTTGAAGAGATCGGAAAGGTGTTGCAACAAAAAGCGCATGAAACGGTTATGGAAGTGAACCTGAGTGCTATTGTCCATAACCTGAATTATTACCGGTCTAAACTTCCTTCCGGAACAAAGCTCATGGCGATGGTCAAGGCTTTTTCATATGGCAGTGGAAGCTTTGAAATTGCCAACGTGCTCCAGTTTCACCATGCCGACTACCTGGCTGTGGCGTATGCTGATGAAGGCATTGAGTTGAGAAAGGCGGGAATAACATTACCGATTATGGTGATGAATCCCGAAGAGCAAAGCTATGACAGCATGATTCAATATAACCTCGAACCGGAGATTTTCAGCTTTCGGGTGTTGGGGCTTTTTGATGAGGCAGCAAGGCGCAACCGTATGGGTATGGAGGGTGATCGCAAATTGCCGATCCACATCAAGCTGGATACCGGTATGCACCGGCTGGGCTTTGAAGAAAAAGAAATCAATGAACTCATTGTCCGTATCCGCAACTCCAAAAGCCTTTCGATCCGTTCGGTATTTTCTCACCTGGCGGGAAGCGATGAAGCCGAGCACGATGGATTTACACACTTGCAGATTCAGCGTTTCGACGCCATGAGCCGGGCCATCACACAGCATTTTAATTATCCCGTCCTGCGCCACATCCTTAATTCTGCAGGCATTTCCCGGTTCCCATCCGGAGTGTTTGATATGGTAAGGCTGGGTATTGGCTTGTATGGTATTGGTGCAAGTGAGGAAGAGCAGGCGCACCTGCAGCATGTAAGCACACTGAAGACAACTATCTCTCAGATCCGGCAGATCCCTCAGGGAGACAGCATCGGTTACAGCCGTAAAGGGCTGGCCAGTCATCCAATGCAGATTGCCACTGTGCCGATAGGTTATGCCGATGGCTTGAGCAGGAAACTAAGCAACGGCCGGGGCCGTATGCTGGTACACGGAAAAATGGCCCCCATCGTTGGAAATGTTTGCATGGATATGTGCATGATAGACATCACCGATATTGCTGCACAGGAAGGAGAAGAAGTGATTGTTTTCGGTGAGGAATACCCGATTCAGCGGATTGCAAAAGATTTGGGAACGATACCTTACGAGGTGCTCACGAATGTATCCAGAAGGGTGAAACGGGTCTATTTTCAGGAATGAGCACTGCTGTGCTATTTTTCAATCTTATATTCTTCCAGTTTTCTGTACAGCGTGGTAAGGCCAATCTTCAGCAAGTCAGCTGTCTTTGCCTTGTTGCCACCAGTCTTCTGAAGTACGTGGAGGATATGTGCCCGTTCAAGCGCTTCCAATGACTCCGTATGATCAGATGAGGTGCCTCCCAAGGGACTCATTGTAATTTCAGAAGGTAACAAGTCCGGAGTGAGCTGCTCTTGTTCGGCCAGGATAACGGCGCGCTCCATGCAGTTCTTCAATTCCCGTATATTACCTCTCCAGGTATAATTTTTCAGTTGTTTCAGAAAGGCAGGATCCATGCCGGTCAGCCGTTTCTTCATTTTTGCAGAAAACAGTTTCAGGAAATGAAGTGAGAGCTCTTCAATATCTTCTTTTCGTTCGCGGAGACTGGGAACCGTAATTTTAAATGCAGAGAGCCGGTAATACAAGTCGGTCCGGAAATGCGCTTCTTCCGTTTCTTTCAACAGGTTACGGTTGGTGGCGGCAATGATTCGGATGTCCACCTGAGTAGGTTTTGAATCCCCTATTTTGAGAAACGACTGGGTTTCCAGCACCCGCAGCAGTTTTGCTTGCAAGTCGGGATTCATTTCTCCTATTTCATCGAGGAATAAGGTGCCCTGGTTGGCTTCTTCCAGCAGTCCTTTTTTATCGCCGATCGCGCCGGTGAAGGCGCCACGCCGGTGACCGAACAATTCATTTTCCAGCAAGTCTTTCGGAAAAGCGCTGCAGTTAACGGCTACAAAAGGTTTTGTCCGGCGGGGGCTTGCCTGATGAATTGCCTGGGCAAAGACTTCCTTTCCCACACCTGTCTCTCCCTCCAGAAGTACCGTGCTGGAGGTGGGTGCTACTTTTTTGGCGAGTGCCAGCGTACTGCAAATGCTTTCGGACTTGCCCAGAATCATTTCAAAACTATAGCGGTTATCCAGTTTGTTCTCCAGGTCGCGTATGCGTTTCTGAAGAATTACTTTTTCACTGGCCCTGTTCAAAGCCGGAATGATCTGGTCGTTGTCATTACCTTTGGTGAAATAGTCAAAAGCGCCGGCTTTCATGGCTCGGACACCATCGGCAATGGCACCGAAAGCGGTCATAACGATGACTTCACAAAGAGGATTAACGCTTTTAAATTGAGGGATGAGGTCTATGCCGTTTCCGTCTGGTAGTTTCACATCGCTTAGCACAATATCAATACCGGGGTTGGCTTCCAGTACCTGAAGACCTTTTCGGATTGATTCAGCTTGCAGCACACACCACCCCTCCAATTCAATGATCCGGGCTAGCAACTGACGAAATTTTTCCTCGTCATCAATGATCAGGAGTGTGCTGCTTTTCATGTGGATACAAAAGTACTGTTTTCCCGTAATCCCCAGACCTACTCAGACCACTCCGGACAAGCAAAGTTTATGCTGGTAATTTCAAAATAATGCGTAAATTGTATACGAATAATTTGATCGATAATGCCGAAAGGTGTGCCCTCCCAAAATCTGACACTCCTATATCAGTTAATCACGTGTTGACCGGATTCCTGTTTTGCGAAATTGCTTTTGATTAAGCAACATATTATATGAATATATGCAACACACTGTGTAATGACAAATTCACAAATCGTTAAAAGTTTTACGAGCTCCTTTCTGAGAAGAATGGATGGAATTGTGGAGATGAGACCGTTGCCGGAATGGACAGGAGAAATCGGATTGAAAGAAGCACAGGAAGACATGCGTTGTCTGGAACAGGTATCGGAGGGTGTTCAATACCCCTTGCTGGTTTACCTGCCTGATGTCACCATTTCCAAAGAGGCCAGGCGTTTTTTTGCCGATCATCCTCCCGTTTCCGCCTGTGCAGCATTGCTTGTGCAGAGCACCTTTCAACGAATACTGGGAAACTTTTTTCTTGGAGTCAATAAAGTGAAGATCCCGTTGCGCCTCTTTACCAGCGAGACAGAAGCAATCCTTTGGCTCAATGAAAAAAAGCAGCCGGTTCTTAATCCCCATCAGGTGTGAGTCAACCGGAAAAACAACAGGCTTCTTCTCTGGAGGAGATCCTTCAAATGATCGGAGCGATGGCGGCGTTGGATTTTTCCATAAAACTTCCTGTGCGCCTGAAAACGGACAACCCCTTGGACGCCATCTCTTATGGGCTTAATATGCTCAGTGAAGAATTAAAGGATAATGTGATTGAGAAGGAAAAGTTGAAGGATATAAACCTGCGACTCGAAGAGTTTGCCTATACGGCCTCCCATGATTTGAAATCTCCCCTTCACTCGATTCAAGGGCTGGTGCAGTTGATCCGGTTGGAAATGGAAGGCCCCGGAAACACGCATCCTCAGCTGTTAAATCTCCTGGAGGTTTTGGAAACATTGGTATATAAGATGCACGGAATGATAGATGGCATCCTGGAATATTCGCGCCTGGATGGACAAATGTTTCCCAAAGAAAATCTGGATCTGGGAAAAATTATGATGGAAGAACTGAAGCTGCACGAGGGAGAAAGGGTACAGATAAAAACAGTGTCTCACCTGCCGGTCATCCGGTACAACCGCATCGCTTTTTTTCAGATAATGGATAACCTGGTGACGAATGCCATCAAATTCTGTGACAAGACCATTTGCGAAATAAATATTTGGGTGACTGACGGAGGGCCGTTTTACATACTTTCCGTATCGGATAACGGACCTGGAATTCCATCCCAAAATCAGCAAAGAATATTTGAGTTGTTCATGCGGCTAAGGGAAAATGACGGTCCTTCCGGATCGGGAATCGGACTGGCTACTGTCCGGAAATTGGTGCAACAGCTGGGTGGACAGATATGGGTCACCTCCGATCCTGGAAACGGTTCCACCTTCTCCTTCACCATTCCTAAAGAAAAACAAGTCCAGGTAGAATAAAACAGGAATTATGAAAATCAAGAATCATGCTGCGGAAGTATTTATCGAAGCGAACCGGAAAGTGTTTTCCGGCAAAACGCTTACTTCCTTTGAAACAGAATACCTGGTAAAGGATCTCGTATTTCAGGAAGGGGAAGTCCTCGCACTCCTCACCCTGCTTGAAATACCGGATTCTCCCGTCAAACTATATATGGATATAGATCGGGCGGCGGAACTGCTGGGTATAGCGGTGGACTGGAAAGCGAATGGGTTTCGGTAAATGAGATTGGTGAGGCTTGCCCGGGAATGGAGTTAAATTGTATCTTGCATACTCAATCAGGTTAAGTAGGAATTATTAATGGCTGAATTATGAAACCGAAAAAGAAAAAAGCTCCCGATTCTCACCAGGTGATCGCAGAATACCTTACTGCTTATGCTTATATCCCTGAGATGAGAGCGGATGGCTCGGATTTTGAAAAACGCAAAATCAAAAAAGCGGAATTCAGTAAGGATAAGACACAACTCATCCTCAGTGGCGGATCATCCGACAATGTTCCTTACAGCATCATGCTTAAGAGCTTGCGGAAAGTATATTCACGTACCGACAGAGAATATGATAAAATCATCCTGCGGGGATTTGTCAGCGTAGGAGAAGATTTTTCCCTGTATGACCGGCATAAATTTACCATCTACCTGAAAGGGTATTCTCCCAACTTACACATTGCTCACCAAATCAAAAATGCCCTGCTTACTTTTGCAAAGGAAGTAGCGGGATGATCCTGTAAATAAATCTTGTCTGCTGCTTTTTCGGATGAGAGATTACCCCCTTGTTACCGACTGGTCTATTGTTTTCCATGTGATTGGTCGTAGATTCTGCCGTTAAGGTCAGCTTCACTTCCCCTTTTATCGAACACTACAATTTGGTAATATTCTCCTCATCGCAAGGAGGAAATTTGTGTCTACTATTGTAGTAAGTTAAAACAGTACGAAGCGAACACCCTACAGGTAATCCTGCCAGTTGCAAGGCATCCGAAACCGCTTCCGGTATACTCCAGTACATCAAAAACAAAGGACATTCCTGTTTGTTTGGGTCAGACCCCAGGTATCTGTGCTTGCTGTAAAGTGTAAAACAAGCAGGTAAAAGCGGATGTTCCGGAAAGTTGGTTTAACAGTTAATTCTCGGAAGGTATGGCGATCGCAATCAGACAAGACAGGAGACAACCCGAAAAATGGATGTTGGAACAGGGGTCATTCCTGCAACTGCAAAACGACTATCAGCAATTGCTTCGGAACAACAAAGAACTGATGGATGGGATTCACTATTCACAGCTTATTCAGCAAGGCATACTTCCGCAGGAAAGACATTTAAAAAGACTGTTTGACGAATATTTCGTCTTGTTTAAACCTCAGAATATTATCGGAGGTGATTTGTATTGGGTAGGACAGAAAGGCAAGTTGAAGATTTTTGCAGTGGCCGACTGCACCGGACATGGGGTGAGCGGAGCGCTCTTGTCGGTGCTTGCCCTGTCTTTTCTCAACTATGTCATTCTCGGTAAGGAGTTTGTGGAAATACATGAGGTTTTGGAAGAGCTGGATAAGAAATGGATTGAAACATTTCATCAAGGCGTGGAATACGGTTTTGACAATGACTGGATGGAGATTGGGATTTGCGCTTTTAATTCCGAAACGCGGGAGCTCCAGTTTTCCGGGGCATTTAATAAACTTACCTGTGTACATGAAAATGAAATGACAACAATCTGTGGGAACCGCTACCCCATTGGAGGATGGCAACTGGAAAAAACACGGACCTATAAAAATCATTCTCAGATCCTGCCCGAAAACACCATGGTTTACTTGAGTTCAGACGGGTTTAAAGACCAGTTTGGGTTTCCGGAAGGGAAGCGCTTTGGAACAAAACGGATGACCCAATTGATCAGTTCCGTCGCCCACCTGCCTGCAGCACGTCAAAAGCAAGTGGTGGAGGCTGCTTTTGAGAGTTGGAAAGGCCCGGAAGTACAAACGGATGATGTCTGTCTGATGGGTGTCCGGCTTTAATTTCGGAATTTGCGAGAAAGAACACCCTTCTCAGAGGCTTTTAGGCTTGACTGGTCTTGTGTTTTCATAAACTCATATGTTGTTTTTTAAAGTCTTGTCTAAAATTGTCCAGTTTGCTTGCTTTTCTGATTTTATTGAATTAATATTGTTTTAAGAATTAGGAACGAAGCGAATATCCTACAAGAGTCGGCCTCTCAGGTGCGACATTCCGAAGCCGCTTCAAGCCAGTTGTTTTTTTCACAACCCCAAGCTTGAAGACATGATTAACAAAATCACAACACAAACCTTAGGAACGATTTACAAAGTGATCTGCGAACTGTTTATTCCTGTCCGCCAATTGGCCTGGAATAATTAGTCAAGCACTTCACCCGGGAAACTAATTTCGTTCCCCTGCGTAAAAAGTAGTGCGATTCTATTTTGCTTAGTTAATAGTACCTGTTACCAACTTTCTTTACCGATCTCATTTTTTGAAAAAACACTTTGCTGACGAAGCAGGACAAAACCTGCCTTTCATCGACATGGAATAATAATGCACTGACTGAACACACGCCGTTTGTTTTTCTGAATAATAGACCTTTAACACACATTTTACGCCACACAAAATGAAAAAGGAAACAATAAGTTTTGCAAGCAGAAAAGGAAGTATGTTTTTACTCATGGCAGGCTTTCTCGGGTTTTACACCCCTCATGCCTGTGCACAGGGTGCACAACCGCAGCAAGTGAAGGCCGCTGTAGTCACACCCGTCACGGATGCCGAATCGGAAGAAGAGGAAGAAGGAGAACACCGGGATCATGGAATGAATTGCGGAGGAACAGAACGCTGGGCAGAGAAGGTACTTACCGATGCAGCGGAAAATACTATTCATTTTACCCCGCTGGTCACTCAAACGACCTCGCAGCTGGCAGCGCTCACTACACCAACGCCTTCTACCACTATGCCCCGTACGGGACCTGTGGAAACAACCACATACATTACACACTGTACAATTACCATTAAGAAAGCGGAAACCGACAACGACTACCACCTCGTGCTATACGATGGAAAACAAACGATTATCGGAGAAATTCCGGACCCGACCTGTGCTGCTGCGGCCACCTCTCCTTATGTCAACCAGTTTCTGGCGTGTCGCAATTTTATCGATGCACACATTGCAAGTGGTAACGTGTCCAGCGTGAACATTCCTCCTGTCGTAGTTACCGGAGTAGGTTTTGTGGATCCTCCTCACGGACAAACCGGCGCCGCTCCAAACAACTTTGAGTTGCATCCGATTATCAATATTTATTTTGAGAGTGCAACCGGTATCGAGGACCTTACGAAAACACTGGAAGTAACCGTAGGCCCCAACCCGTTAAGCACCAGCACGCGTTTCCAGCTGACAACCACGCTGAACAACTTCGGCACCTGCTCCTTAGTGCTGTATGACATGCTGGGGGAAGAAGTAAAAAATGTTCCGGTACCTGTTGCCGGAAGCACCATCGACTATACCTTGTTTAAGGATGATCTGAAGCCAGGTGTGTATATCTACCGCTTTAAAAACAACGGAGCTCCCTTATATGAAGGAAAACTGTTGGTGCAGGAAGGTGTTCAATAATCGTTTTCTGACTGCTTTTGAAGACAGTCAGTAAGATAAAAACAGTACCATTGGTTGTGTGTTCTCCAAGGTACGTTTTGTGCAATCCTCTCTCTGGGCGGGGTCAAGGACCCGTCCGGAGGAGGATTTTTTCTTATTCAAAAGCAGAGATGCCGGTCACATCCATTCCCGTAATGAGCAGGTGGATGTCATGTGTTCCTTCATAGGTGATCACCGACTCCAGGTTCATCATGTGACGCATAATCGGATATTCTCCGGTGATTCCCATCCCTCCGTGAATCTGACGCGCTTCCCGTGCAATGGTAAGTGCCATAAACACATTGTTGCGCTTGGCCATGGATATCTGCGCAGGTGTGGCACGGTGTTCGTTTTTCAAAACTCCCAGTCTCCAGGTCAGCAATTGGGCCTTGGTGATTTCTGTAATCATTTCCGCCAGCTTCTTTTGAGTAAGCTGGAAACCTCCGATGGGTTTCCCGAACTGGATACGCTCTTTGGAGTAATTGAGGGCAGAGTTGTAGCAGTCCATCGCTGCGCCGATAGCACCCCAGGCAATGCCATAACGGGCAGAGTTCAAGCAGCTGAGTGGGCCTTTCAGTCCTTTTACCGTGGTAAACACATGTGATTTCGGAACTTTTACATTGTCAAAAACCAACTCGCCGGTGGCGCTTGCACGCAACGACCATTTACCATGTGTTTCAGGAGTAGTGAATCCGGCCCATCCTTTTTCGATGACCATTCCGCGTATATCTCCGGCTTCATCTTTGGCCCATACCACTGCGATGTCTGCAAAAGGCGCATTGGAGATCCACATCTTGGCTCCGTTCAGGACATAATGGTCTCCTTTGTCCTTGATGTTGGATAACATACCGCTTGGGTTTGAACCGTGATCCGGTTCGGTCAGGCCGAAGCAGCCCATCAGTTCACCGGCAGCGAGTTTAGGGAGGTATTTCTTTTTAAGTTCTTCGGAAGCGTATGTAAAAATAGGGAACATGACCAGGGAGCTTTGCACAGATGCCGTAGAGCGCAGTCCGCTATCACCTCTTTCCAGTTCCTGCATGATGATGCCATAGGAGATCTGATCAAGTCCTGGTCCTCCATATTCCTGAGGAATATAAGGTCCGAAAGCGCCTATTTCTGCCAGGCCTTTGATCCATTGTTTTGGAAACTCACATTTCTGACAGGCTTCCTCAATAATAGGAGATACCTCTTTCTTGACCCATGCCCGTGCGGTGTCACGAATCAGTTTGTGCTCATCGGTAAGCAACTCATCCATTAAGAAATAATCCGGGTGCTGATAATTATCGGCTTTGGCCATGGTTCAGGTAGGTTTGTTTTAATAGTTTGGCGAACGGGGGCAAAATTACGTATTTTTCATACCTTTTGCGGGAGATTTTGTTCGTTTCAGAAAAATTATACTTTTGTAACGTTCCACCCAACCTTGGCACACATTCTGTACTCTTATTCAAAACAAACCAACTCCTTTCAAATGAAAAAAATTGCATTTATGATTGTTTTTGCTGCTTCCGCTATGTACGGATCGGCACAGGTATTTGTAGGAACGGACCACAGTACCATTGGATTCTTTTCGCATACATCTATGGAGGATATTGAAGCGAAAAACTCAACCTGCAAGGCCATCGTCCTGAAAGGGGAGACCGGTGAATTTGTTTGCCAGGCCGACAATAAAGGCTTTACCTTCAAAAGCGGTCTGATGCAAGAGCATTTCAACGAAAACTACATGGAAACGGATAAGTTTAAATATTCCACATTCAAAGGAAAAATCCCTGAAAAGATTGACTACAGCAAAGACGGAACGGTTAAGATTACCATGGTAGGCAAGATGGATATTCACGGTGTCGTGAAAGACGTTACCATTCCTGGAACCATCACTATCAAAGGAGATGTGGTTACCGTAGATGCCAAATTCAATGTGGCAATGAAAGATTATAACATTAAAATTCCGGAAGCAGTAGGAAATAAATTTACCGATTCCATGGAGCTTACTGTAAAGGCGGAGTTGAAGAAAAAATAGGACGATCGTTTATATTTTTCAAACCCTGAAGTATCCGCCTCCGGCGGATTACTTCAGGGTTTTTTCTTACAGTACATTATTCCTACCTTTCGTTTTTGGCCATCAGCCGCAACAACAAAGAGCTTAGTACAGATTTATGGGAATGAAGAAAAAGAAACTAGTAGTGGCCATTACGGGTGCCAGTGGAGCGATCTATGCAAAAGTCCTGCTTGAAAAACTGAAGGGACTAAGTGAGCAGGTGGAAGAGGTAGGGGTTGTCATGTCTGACAATGCGAGGGAAGTATGGGCATTTGAGTTGAAAAACAGGGATTACGAACAGATTCCGTTCAAGATCTATGGTAAATCTGATTTTTTTGCGCCTTTTGCTTCCGGTTCTGCCGGCTTTGATGCTTTGATTGTTTGTCCTTGTTCCATGGGAACACTTGCACGTATTGCTTCCGGAATTTCAAACGACCTGACGACCCGGGCTGCTGACGTCATGTTAAAAGAACGTAGAACGCTTCTGCTCATCACCCGTGAAACACCTATTAACTTGCTGCATATTAACAACATGAAACTGGTAACCGAAGCCGGAGGCATTATTTGTCCGGCCAGCCCTTCATTCTATAGCCTTCCGGCTAGCCTGGAAGAACTGGCTGCAACCGTAGTTGACAGGGCATTGGTACTGGCCGGAATAGACATGAAAATGTATCGCTGGGGGCAAGATTAGGAGACCATGTGCTTTTACCGCTTAATTATTAAAAAACGTTAACACCTGAAACATTCCCAGGTAGTAAAACGTTTATATACTTGCAGCCAGATTGAAGTATATAAACACCGTTGCATAAATTAAACGAATGCTTTACCCCAAATTCGTTCTTCCTATGATGAAAGAGACTACCGTGGCCATGCTCGATATGAGCAAAACCATTCTTGAAAAAGTAAGTTTTGATAAAAAATTGTTTCGCAAAGAACTCAGTAAAGCAGTCAAATGGCTGAAGCCCGATGAAAAGATGATGCTCAAAGTTTGGGCATTAACAACATTCGGTCATTTGTACAAAGATGTGATTCTGGATGTATACAAGAGTGTAACCATTTCTTAGAGGGGGGAGGAGTGTTGTCTATTCTTCGGAAGGCCGGAGAAAAGCAATGTTTCTTTTTAACCCGTGGTATCCAGTACGTTTCACTGCTGAGCCTTTGAAGGTTTTTCGAAACACCTCTTCCGTCATCTCTTCCCAATCCGCTTTGGTCATTTCCAATAACCCCGTAGCTGCATTGAAGTGAGGTTCCTGGTGAGGAGCTGCAAAACTGTTCCAGGGGCATACATCCTGGCAGATATCACAACCAAAAGCCCAGTTTTCAAATTTGCCTTTTACTTCCGGAGGGATCTGTTCCTTTAACTCAATTGTAAAGTAAGAGATGCATTTACTTCCATCCACCACATAAGGCTCGGTGATGGCTCCGGTGGGACAGGCATCGATGCATTTCGTGCACGAGCCGCAATAGTCGGCTACGGGGCCGTCGTTTTCCAGCTCCAGATCCACAATCAGTTCGGCAATAAAAAAGAAGGAGCCATGGCCTTTGGAAATGAGGTTGCTGTTTTTTCCTATCCATCCTAGACCCGATTTGCGTGCCCAGGCTTTATCCATCACTGGTGCTGAATCCACGAAAACGCGACCGTTGACTTCTCCGATTTCCGTCAGGATAAAGTCATACAACTCCCTCAGTTTTTCTTTGATCACAAAATGATAGTCTGCTCCATAAGCATATTTTGAAATTTTAGGAGCGCTGGAGTCGGTTTGTCCTGACGCCGGGTAATAGTTCAGAAGCAATGAGATGACCGAGCGTGCTCCGTCTACCAGCAAGCGGGGGTCCAGACGTTTGTCGAAGTGATTCGCCATGTAGCTCATCTGTCCCTGCATGTGTTTGTTCAGCCATAGCTCCAGGCGAGGCGCTTCCTCTTCCAGGAAACCTGCAGGAGAGATGCCACAGAAATCAAAACCCAGTCGCTTCGCTTCTGCCTTGATGAGTGCACTATGTTTCGATTTTATGGTCACAAGCGGTTTCAGTTATAGGACTGCCTCGGGTTCGAGCGTGATGCCGGAAGGAATGGAAAAAAAGAAAACGGCTCCGTTATCGGGGCGGGCTTCCACCCAGATACGGCCTCCGTGCCTGTGCACAATACGTTGCACCAGTGTCAGGCCTAAGCCTATGCCCGGGAAGTCGCTGCTGTCATGCAGACGCTGGAAAGGATGAAAAAGCTTGCGGGCATATTTCATGTCAAAGCCGGCTCCGTTGTCTTTGATACAATAAATCACTTCCCCTTCGGAAAGAAAAGAAGAGATTTCGACTTCGGGATATTCTTTTTTCTGAGAATATTTGACTGCATTCGAAATCAGGTTGATCAATACCTGATGCATGAGTAAGGCGTCGCCCCTCACCGGATGTATGCTTCCTATCCGAAACGTGACTTTATATTCGGGATTAGACTCTTTGATTTCCGCTACCACCACATCCATCAGCATGCGCATATCCAGCATGGTGAGCCGGATCTCCTGCCGCCCATATTTGGCAAGCGAAAGCAGGGAATCAATCAGCTGCTCCATTTTCGTGGCACTTGTCTGAATAAGACGCAGGCAGTCGCGGGTTTCGTCATCAATCTGGTTTCCGAGTTTCGATTCAATGATGTTGGTAAAACCACTGATGGAACGCAAAGGAGCACGCAGGTCATGCGACACGGAGTAGGAAAATGATTCCATCTCTTTGTTCAGCTCTTCCAGCTGCTTGTTTGATTTTTCGAGTTGTATATTGGCTTCCTTGATCCGCTCTTCTGCTTCTTCACGGGTTTTGATGTACTCGGTGATGACGTAATAGATCATTGAAAAAGTAACGATAAAAACCGCCAGGTTGGTAAATATTTTGTCCGGGGTATAGCAGACTTCCAATTGCAGATTCGTTTTCATGACGAACAGCGTGTAATAGCTCCAAAGGATTAATGACAGTAGCGTAAATCCGGCACCCCACTTTCGGCCGAGTGTAAAAAAAACAAACAGGAGCAACAGGATATTGAGCGGAAGATTGGAAAAACCGATATTGTCATATTCAAAGAGTGTACTGATCGTCAGCCCCAGGAAAGAGATTCCGGAAAAAAGGAAGGACCCCAGACTGTAGTTACATCTGTATTTGAGGATGAAGGGAACCCACAAAATAATCAACAGGGCGAAAAGGAGTAAGCAGGAATCTAGATAGAGTTTTGCCCACAATAAAACGAGGAGCAAGGGTGTGAGAAAGAGAATAATGATCCCTGCCAGGTTAAAGGTCAGCCGGATTTTAGCTTTCTCGAAAGGATCCGGATTGGCCTCCAGATACTCTCCTATAAACCAGCTGGTGATACGGCCTTTATAACCCATATGTGTTTGACATTGACAGGCTAAATATCATTGATTTATTTCAGATCAGAACTACCAAATTGGGGGATTTATTACATGCAGGAGAAAAACGGTGCCCGAAACAAGGATAAGTTATGCATTTCAGGATACGCTTGTCAAGTTTGCTTGTTCGACAGGAAAAGGACTGAAGTGGGTTATTCTTCCGAAAAAAGGGTGCCGGTGCCTGCACTTGGTTTTCTGCCCAAATGGGTATAGGCTTGCTCTGTAGCCTGTCGGCCGCGGGGAGTGCGTATCAGATATCCTTCCTGGATGAGAAAAGGTTCATACACTTCTTCTATGGTTCCGGCTTCCTCGCCTACAGCTGTGGAGATGGTGGTAAGTCCTACGGGTCCGCCTTTAAACTTATCTATGAGAGCAGAAAGGATGCGTATATCCATCTCATCCAACCCGTTTTTATCTACGTTGAGTGCACCGAGCCCGTAGTGCGCAATTTCCATGTCAATGGTGCCGTCGCCTTTTATCTGTGCAAAGTCTCTTACCCGGCGTAGCAAGGCATTGGCAATACGGGGAGTGCCCCTGCTGCGGCGCGCTATTTCATGTGCTGCATCGGGATGAATGTCTACTTTAAGTATTTCTGCTGACCGTCCAATGATCTGTTTGAGGAGTCCTGCATCGTAATAGTTGAGCCGGGAATTGATCCCAAAACGCGCACGAAGCGGAGAGGTGAGGAGGCCGGAGCGGGTGGTAGCACCTACGAGGGTAAAGGGGTTGAGTTTAATCTGTACACTCCGGGCATTGGGACCGCTGTCGAGCATGATATCAATGCGGTAATCTTCCATGGCGGAGTAGAGGTATTCTTCCACGATGGGACTCAGGCGGTGTATCTCATCAATGAACAAGACATCAAATTCTTCCAGGTTGGTCAGCAGGCCGGCCAGGTCACCGGGCTTGTCGAGTACCGGTCCGGACGTTACCCGGATGTTAACACCTAATTCCTGAGCAATGATATTGGCAAGTGTGGTTTTCCCTAAGCCCGGAGGGCCATGTAACAGCACATGATCCAAAGCTTCGCCCCGTTGTTTGGCAGCCTGTACAAACACCCTCAGGTTCTCCACCACGGCATCCTGCCCGGCGAAGTCGCCGAAGTCCTGGGGACGCAGCATCTTCTCCACCTCTTTTTCGGCGGGACTCAGGTTTTCGCTTGCAGGATCAACGTTTGGATTCATGAGGGACGGCACAGGTGTTTAGACGTGTAAAGTTAATGGAATTCCAGTTCTTCTTCACAACTTCTGCGCCAGCTTGGAATGCGGGAATATTGCTTTGAACAATTCATCATACGCCAGGAACAATCCAAAGGCATACATGGGGCCATTGAAATTTTTTGCAATCGCATTGTTGTTTTTCAGCATCAGTCTCAGCCCTACATCCACTTCGGCTCCCAGCCAGGGGAAGATATAATATTCGGTAGCCACCATGGGCTCATACAACGCAATCAGGCGGTTGTCGATGATGTGATCGGCATGCTGGTAGCTATATTCATAGCGGGAGCTCCCCAACCCCAGCTGGAGCGGGACGCTGAATTCCCAATGCTTGGTTTTAAAATACACGTACTCGAAGCATACCGATGCGTAATTCAGCTTCATGTGCAGCGTCACATGCTGCGTGGCTCCTGCATCCGGGAAAAAGAGTTGCTCGGTGAGATCGGAGGTCATGTAACTGTACCCCGTGCTTATCCTTACCCTTTTGTGATAAGCAATGCCGAAACGGATACCCCAGATATCGGCACGGCTGTTTTCAATGAAGGCATTCCGGGTGCCGAAAGTAAAAGTAGGTTTGGGTTTGTAACGGAACGAAGCCCGTAACGTATCCATCATCTCCGTTTGTGCGGAGACAGAAAGGTGGAAGAAAAAAAATGTCCCTACAACGGTGTAGAGACATTTGATAAAGTGTTTCATGAGGCCTAGTGATGTCCTCCTCCATCCACTTCTCCAGGGCGGAGTGGAACGGTTTGAGGAATAAAATCGGCTTCTTCACCGGGCTTGCTGTAATCATAGGGCCAGCGGTGTACCACCGGCAATGCACCAGGCCAGTTGCCGTGAGTATGTGCCATAGGGGTTGTCCACTCGAGTGTGTTGGAGTTGTAAGGGTTTTGCTCTGACTTTTCTCCGCGGAACATGCTGTAGAAAAAGTTAAAAAGGAACAGGAACTGTCCGAGTGCTGCCAACACTGCAAAGCAGGTAATGAGCACGTTGATGTCCATCAGGTTGTTAAACATAGGCACCTCCGAGTTGGTGTAGTAACGACGGGGAACACCTGCCAGACCGAGGAAGTGCATCGGGAAGAATACACCGTAAGCACACACGAACGTGATCCAGAAGTGGATATATCCCATGGTCTTGTTCATCTTGCGCAGGAACAACTTTGGGAACCAATGGTAAACACCGCCGATCATACCCAGGATAGCCGAGAGACCCATTACAATGTGGAAGTGAGCTACCACGAAGTAGGTATCGTGAATTGGAATGTCCAGTGCCGAGTCGGCCAGGATGATACCGGTTACACCACCGGAGATAAAGGTAGATACCAGACCAATTGCAAAAAGCATGGCAGGAGTGAACTGGATATTTCCTTTCCAGAGCGTGGTGATGTAGTTAAACGCTTTTACCGCAGAAGGGATGGCGATGAGAAGTGTGGTGAACACGAACACCGAACCGAGGAACGGATTCATACCGGTGATAAACATGTGGTGACCCCATACGATGAAGGACAGGAACCCGATTGCCAGCATGGATCCGATCATGGCACGGTAACCGAAAATCGGTTTGCGGGAGTTAACGGAAATGATTTCGGAAGCCAGACCCAAAGCAGGCAACAGAATGATGTATACCTCCGGGTGACCGAGGAACCAGAATAAGTGTTGGTACAGGATCGGGCTACCACCGGTTTGTTCAAGCGGTGCACCGTTTACGATGATG
>Ga0206975_1127_pt2 | contig 18653 bp, 12 predicted proteins | sample Alteio_BWOrgHeat_81_FD_152919 | JGI IMG/M metagenome (GOLD analysis project Ga0206975, IMG submission 152919) | Enriched cells from forest soil in Barre Woods Harvard Forest LTER site, Petersham, Massachusetts, United States -... | ecosystem: Environmental > Terrestrial > Soil > Temperate forest >... | reverse complement strand
GTACTTTAAAGAAATTTCGCATCCACCAAATTGATGCAAAACCATTTTTCCCAAAGTCCATAGCTGTCCATATACACCCTCTTTTTCTAGCAAAAAATCACCAATATCTTTATAAGATTGTGCATAAGCAAGCTGGGAGGCCAAACAATGATCACCAATGCATGTTAAATCTGCCCCTCGATCTATCAGAAATTTAACGATACTTAGGGCTCCATTATAGGCTGCAAGATGAAGTGCAGTACATCCCTCTTTATCTGTATCGTTGATAGTGAAATCTTTGGTCTCCCATAAAAATTCGACAAGCGAAAGATTTTTGCTCGCACAGGCTAGATGCAAAAGAGTTTGCTGCTGATCGTTTTTAAGGCTTAAATCGGCGCTATATCGTTTCAGTAGTTTCACAGTTTCCAGATGTCCCCCAAGGGCTGCAATGTGTATAGGTGCACTACCTGATTTATTTTTCTCATTGGGGTCATATAGTTGTGTCCCTAATAAAATTTCAATTAGTTCTAGGCAATTTGTATTAGATGAAAAATGGAGAAGGTTTAGATCCTTAGAACACCTAAGCGTAAGGTCAGCTCCATATGTTTTTAATATTTTCACATTTTCCAATAATCCCCGGTCAGCAGCAAAATGGAGAGCGACGTGTCCTTCACCATCTTTCTCATTAGGATCAAAACAGTGAGTATCCATCAAAAAATCGATAAGCTCTGTACAGTCAACGGTAGATGCGCAGTGTAGAAGAGTTTGTTTTTGAGAATTTTTAAAACTGAGATCCGCTCCATTTTTGTAGGCAAATTTCAAGGTCGCTAAATCACTTTTTATAGCTGCCTGGAATAAGATAGATTCACCAAATTCACGCAATAAATTAAAGCATTTGCCATCAGGAGCAGTAATAATAGCTTGCATAAGGGGCGTTAATCCATATTGATCAGGTTCATAGGGATTAAACAAATTGGTTTTTAATAAAAAATCGACAAGATCAGCATTTTGGCTAACAGTTGCCAAAAGTAAAACACTTTGCTGTAGAGGGGTTTTTAAAGTAAGGTTAGCACCCTTTTCACATAGTAACTTCACACTCTCTAAATCGCCATTTAAAGCAGCATAATGAAGAGCTGTGCAGCCTGTATCATCTTTTTCATTTGGATCGACTTCAGGATTATATAACAGTTGTTGGAGAGATTTAAAATCTCTTTTAGAAGCTGCAAGGGGAAGAGAATTCGATTGAGAATCTTTTCCCAGCAAATCCTCATCTTTCCAGTTGACAGTGTGCTCAGTGAAATAGGAGATAGAGAAATTAGCAGTAATCGCTTGAGAAATAGTCAGTGCAAGGTCCTGACAATCTTCTGATACTTGCAGATAGGTTTTTTCTTCCTCATCTTGGTGGCTTTCCATTTCCTCATTTTTTTCTCGATGCTTCACTTTGATTTCTCTTAATGAAAACCCAACAGACATTTCTTTTTTATGTGTCACGATACAGTTTTCATCAAATGCGATGCTTTTTTTGGAAACATCGATTTTACCGCTCACTACTTGTGTGACTTTTATGGAACTGTTCTCTAGTTTAGTCATAGTAGCTTGATTAGAATGGCTGAATGATCCCCTTTGCTCTTTTTTGAAAAGCATCTTAAAGCGACCATCTGGACTTATTTCAAACGAGTGCAGGGATTCAAGTGGAAGATAATGTGTTATAACCTTCGGAAAATCAATATCAATAGTTTCTGCAGAGTTCAAAAATAACTGAATGGGAGTAAGTAACATTTTTAAAACATTTTAAAATTTAAAGTAATTAATTATATCATAATTTTGTAAATTTTATATTAAGTAAAATAAACGATAAAATAAACGATACCGGGAAAAACAGGCTTAGTTTGACCCCCATTATTATACCCATTTAAATTAATAGGAATATTAAGATTGTATAAATTTAATGTGGGAAAAGCGACAGCATATGAAGAAAAATTACAATCAGGCCAATCTTCCTGTGCAATTAGAGCAGGTGTTTTAGTTCCCTTAGAGTAATATTGATCTTCTGTTTTTTGGTGTGACCACCCTGCATTTTGAGAGCTAAGCAGCCGATGATTTGCGAGATTTTGGGTACTCAAAAGACCACAAAATCGGGGAGACTCAGATTGTTTTGGCATTGGCTACAACGTCTGAAGGATTGCCTGTTGGATATAGTCGATTCATGTCGATTTAAGGCAGCCATCTGCAAAATTTCTAACGAAGAGCAACTTTTTAAAGTTGGTCTAGGAGGAAATTGAAGCAGATGGTTAGCATAAAATTGAGAGGAATGACAATAGGTAGCAACTTGGGTTTTAAGCCAGACAGGGTGCGAGCACATATTTTGATCTGCTATTTAGGGTTTGCACTTTCTCGTTATGTACAACATCAGCTAAAGGAATTTGGGATATCTCTAAGCGTGGAGAAATCCTTGAGGTTGAATTCCTCGAATTCATCCGTCTAGAGAAAAAACTTGGCTCATTGGAAGAGCTAAAAGTCCAAATCCAACAAGACATCCATCTCGCAAAAAGGGCGATAGTATGCTAAAACTGCCGCATACGCATTAAGCTAAGAATAATACCAAATTAGACTTAATGCATTCAGGGACTTACATTTTGAGACTGTATATGTTGAAGATTTCTATGAATGGCAGAAGCTCTTGCGCGTTCATTTTGTGGCTCCTGAAAATTTAAATTAAGTTGTGCAGACATAAGAGTGTATAGTTTATCTTCAGCTTCAATAGTAGTCTTTCTTAGATCATTTATCCTTTTTGGATCACAAATGGTGCAAAATTCGCTGCTCTTTTGGTTTATTTTACTCACACAATAGGAGTGTGCCTTATGTGCACAAAGTAATGTTACGTTTGAAGAAGAATTGCTTTCGAGTTTGCCATCGCAAACTGCACAATGCTTAATCTTGGGGATTCCATACATAATTGTAACCTATGTTGTTGAATTAATTGTGGAGGAAGATGATGACGTCGCCATCTTTGACAATATAGTCCCGCCCTTCAACCCGAAGCTTGCCTACCTCTTTAGCTCCATTTCTTCCCTGATACTTCACCATATCCTCATAAGAGACTATCTCAGCGCGTATAAACCCCTTTTGGATGTCTGTATGGATTTTTCCAGCCGCTTCTACTGCTGCCATGCCTTCGTTAATTGTCCAAGCCCTTGTCTCTATATCACCAGTCGTCAGGAAGGTAATCAGGCCGAGTAGCTTAAATGAGGCTCGAATGAGGCGGTCAAGCCCCTTTTCACTTAATCCCAGGCTTTTTAAAAACTCCTCGGCCTCCTCTTCGCTTAAATCAGCAAGCTCTGCTTCCAATTTTGCGCAGATGGAGATGACCGAGTTGCCCTCTTTGGCCGCATACTCTCTTACCCTTTGAACATAGGGGTTTTCCAGAGAGGGAAGCTCCTTTTCCGATACATTGGCAACGTAGAGCACCTTTTTGCTTGTCAGGAAGCTATAAGCTTTAATGGACTCCTGCTCTTCACTTGTCAATTGAAGCGTTCTTAAAGGCTTGCTCTGGTTCAGGTGGGCTTGGACCTTCTTCAGAGTATCAATTGACTGCTGCAGCTCTTTTTTTCCTTTGGCCTGCTTTTCAGTTCTCGCAATAATGTTATCCACAGTTTGCAAATCGGCTAAGATGAGCTCCAGATTGATGACCTCGATATCGGAGATCGGGTCGATCTGGCCCGCCACATGGATGACATCGTCATCTTCAAAACAGCGAACTACATGGACAATGGCATCAGTCTCACGGATATTGGCCAAGAACTGATTCCCTAAACCCTCCCCTTTCGATGCCCCTTTGACAAGGCCTGCAATATCGACAAACTCCATTGTTGCATAGACGATCTGCTTGCTCTTTGAAAGGTCCGATAATACTTTGAGGCGGTCGTCCTTAACATTGACGATGCCAATATTGGGATCGATTGTACAAAAAGGATAGTTGGATGCTTGAGCTTGCGCTCTTGTTAAGGCATTGAATAGTGTGGATTTACCCACATTGGGCAAACCTACAATGCCGCATGAAAGACGGGCCATAAAAAAACCTTCAAATCTTTGTTTAAGAGTGTGTCTAAGGTTTAAAGCTTAACAAAGATTGAAGGTTCTTTCAAACCCAAATAGATGAATTAGGCTAAATGCATATGATAACGCAGTTGTTAGGCGCGAACTGAGTATTTATTAAATTGTCATACGCCATGAATTTACTTTCATGACCATTCTTTGGTGGGGCATTAAAATCTGAAGAATCACCAAGGGTCTTCCATGATCGAACCGCCCAAAAAACCAGGCCTCCAAAAGGAATGGTTTCAATCGCTCCTCCCAACATATTTCCTAAACCGTGAACAATATGAGACGCAGTAAATTTTAATAGCTCGCGCGCATTTTCGCTAAAAATTGCGGGAACAAGGAAAATGATTGATAAAACGAAGGCAGTGATCGCTTGTAAAGACCCCATCACCAGCCGAGCCGCACCTGGAAATGAGCCTAGAAGAGGGCACCAGGCAAGATCTTCTGATAATTTTCTCTCAGCCCTATCAAAAAAATGGTCAACGTTAAGGATAAAATTTGTTATAGACATCTGGAAATCCAATTTATAAATTAAATTTTAATAATAATACAGTTATTGAGCCCTATCTTCCCTGCAGAAATATCAATCAACTTTTTGTAGGCCATAAATTTGGATTCTTGGCCGGTTGTTAAATAAGCTGAATTGGCATTTTCTCCCTTCCATGCTCTAATGCCATTCACAATAGATCCAATAATGGGAACGGTTTCAAGGATGCCCCCTATAATATTTCCAAACCCATGGGCGATATGGGTTACACTGCACCCAAACAACTCTCTGGCATCTCTATTAAAAATAGCAGGGATGGCAAGAATAATTGATAACACTAGCCCAGTCACCATTTGCAAAGTCCCTATAATGGCTTTGGCCGAACCCGATAATTGTTGGGACAAAGGAAATAAACCTGGTATGACAAACGATTGTTCAATATCGTTCATTTTGCAATATGATTGCGTTATATAAGCTTTTATCATCTTTTACCTAAAAAATTATTTTCTTTTAATGGGGTGATAGGCATTTCACCTCCACTCTAAATTTATTATTATATATTTATTAACATCCTGTTTGCTTTACACTTATTATAACCTAAAATTGTAAAGAATAAATAAATATAATACAAATTTTTAATACAAATTTTTTTCAAATTTTAATAAGGTAATATTTTACATTTTTTGATGAAAAAGCTCCTTTTTATTTGAATTGATTCAGACTCGGTTTCTCAGTATACTGGAGATGTAAAAAATATTTTTTAAATTAAGGTTTTTGCCCCCATGGCAGAAAAAACCGAAAAGGCCACCCCGAAGAAGCTGAGGGATGCCAGAAAAAAGGGACAGGTTGCAAAGTCCCAGGATTTTCCCTCAGCTTTCACCTACATCGTTGCCATTGCTCTCACGCTTGGGCTCTCCAATTTTTTATATCAGAAATTGGGAGGCTTTCTACTTCTTATGTTCAAAGTAGCCCCCGTGACTAATGTAGAACAGACAGCCGGCTTCTATATAAATGAGATGATGAATATCATCCTGGTCACCAGCCTGCCGATCGCAGGGCTGGTTGCAGTCATCGGCGTCCTTGTAGGTTTTCTAGTGGTGGGTCCGGTATTTTCTGTTGAGGTATTTAAGCCCAACTTTAAAAAATTCAACCCCGTCGAAAATATCAAGCAGAAGTTTAAATTCAAAACTGTTGTCGAGCTGATTAAATCCATCTTGAAAATTTTTGGAGCGGCTCTTTTGATCTTCCTCGCAGTCAAAGATAGTATTGGAGACCTGGTCGCAACCGCTGCGCTCCCCCCTCTTATAGGAGCGGTTGTTTTTGAGAAAATTCTGGTTAAGGTCATCATTTGGACAGGCATCTTTTTCATCCTCATCGCAGTAGGCGACCTCATCTACCAGCGCATGAACTTCGCCAAAGAGATGAAGATGGAAAAGTTTGAAGTTAAGCAGGAATATAAAGATACTGAGGGTAATCCAGAAATCAAAAGCAAACGCAGACAGATTGCGCAAGAGATTGCTTATGATGAGGGAACCCGCTCTGTCAGGAGGGCAAAAGCTGTGGTTACCAACCCCACGCATATTGCTGTAGCCATTGGTTATGAGCCTAAAAAGTATGCCGCCCCCTGGATCATTGCCATGGGAATAGGAGGCAGAGCGGAGCAGATTATTAGAGAAGCTGACAAATACCAGATCCCGATTATGAGAAATGTACCCCTTGCCCACCAGCTTCTGGATGAGGGAGAGGTAAATAAATTTGTGCCGGAGAGCGCCTACGAAGCGATCGGAGAGGTCCTTCTCTATGTAGAGTCCTTAAGGGTCAGTGAAGAATAAAAAATAGAATAAGAGATTTCAGTGCGACAGTTTTTAGATTATATCAGCGAAAAATTAGGCGGCGAAAGCGCACTCAACACGATCAACCGTTCAAGCGACTTCATCTTAGCGGGTTGGATTGTGGCCATCATCTTGATGATGATCATCCCTGTTCCGCCTCCTGTTATCGACCTCCTGATCACCTTCAACTTGACTGCGGCTATTACACTTTTGATGGTCGCCCTCTACATTCCTTCGGCCATCCACCTTTCGATGTTCCCCTCCCTGCTTCTTGTTACAACACTTTTCCGCTTGGGTGTAGAGGTGTCATCAACCCGCCAGATTCTTCTCCACGCTTATGCAGGGCATATCATCTCTGCCTTCGGTAACTATGTCGTGGGAGGAAACTATGTTGTTGGCTTCGTCATCTTCTTAATCATCACCATTGTGCAGTTTATTGTTGTCACAAAGGGCGCCGAGCGGGTCGCTGAAGTTGCTGCCCGCTTTAGATTGGATGCGATGCCCGGTAAGCAGATGGCGATCGATGCCGATATGAGAGCCGGTGTTCTCGACGCCAACCAGGCGCGTGAAAAAAGGGCTGCCATCCAAAAGGAGAGCGAACTCTATGGTGCGATGGACGGTGCTATGAAGTTCGTCAAGGGGGATGTCATCGCGGGTATGGTGATCGCCTTTATTAACATCGTGGGGGGATTGATCATCGGGATGGCGATGCACGGTATGACGCTGGTACAAGCAGCCCAGGTCTATACTCTCTTGTCCATCGGTGAGGGTCTGGTCTCCCAGATCCCCTCTCTCTTAATCTGCTTGACTGCCGGTATTGTAACCACAAGAGTCTCTTCAGATAGGCGGGATGCCAACCTCGGTAAAGAGATCTCTAGCCAATTGCTGCGCGAACCAAGAGCGATGTTGATCGCTAGCGGTGTGACCGTTGCCATGGGCTTTTTTGCAGGATTCCCCCTCTGGTCTTTTGCCCTGATGGGCGGTCTTTTGGGATTTGCAGGAGTCAGCCTTTGGAAGAAAAAGCGCAGAGAGAGGTCAAAAGAGGGTGTAAGCCCCAGGTCCGTTGAAACCGATGTGGAGGGTCATACCGTTGTGACCGGGGGATCTGATCAATTTGCCCTCACCCTTCCTGTGATTCTAGAGGCCGGAAAAAACCTCTCCTACGCCATTCAAAAAGATAAACAAGGGCCGAATTTCATTGAAGAGATGATTCCAAAGATGCGGCAAGCCCTCTATCAAGATTTGGGAATCCGTTTCCCGGGAGTCCATGTCAGGACCGATTCACCGACACTCGATGTCGATGAGTACGCCATACTGCTCAATGAGGTCCCCGTTGTGCGAGCTAAAATACCGGAACACCATGTGCTCACCAATGAGACCGAGGAGAATTTACGCCGTTATAATCTACCCTATACCAGCTATAGAAGCTCTCAAGGCCTCCCCACGCTATGGGTTGATGAAAAATACCAGGATATCATGCGGAAAGCAGGGATCAAGTTCTGGAAGCAGACCGAAGTCGTCATCCTACACCTCTCCTATTTCTTTAGGTCGAATGGAGCGGAATTTATCGGTATCCAAGAGGTCCGCTCTATGCTGGAGTTTTTGGAAAAATCCTTCCCCGATCTCGTTAAAGAGGTTACTCGTCTGATCCCCCTGCAAAAGCTGACCGAAATATTTAAACGGCTTGTCCAGGAGCAGGTCTCTATTAAAGATTTGAGAACTATCATGGAGGCCTTGAGCGAATGGGCTCAAACAGAGAAAGATACAGTGCTTCTAACCGAATATGTGCGCGCATCCCTCAAGCGCTATATCAGCTACAAGCACTCACAAGGGCAGACAACCCTCTCTGTCTATTTGGTGGATCCCGAAATTGAGGATCTCGTGAGAGGCGCCATCAAGCAGACCTCAGCTGGCTCCTATCTAGCCCTTGATCCCGACTCTGTCCATATGATTTTAAAAGCAATGAGAAATACGATCACACCTCCACCTCCTGGCGGACAACCTCCAGTATTACTGACCGCGATCGATGTCAGACGCTTTGTGAGAAAATTAATTGAAACAGAATTCCCCGATGTGGCAGTGGTATCCTATCAAGAGGTGATTCCGGAAATCCGTATCCAACCTCTCGGCCGCATACAATTGAGTTAGGTCTAATAGTATAAAGACACTCTCTAAGGAGGCGTAAGATGACAGACCCAATGCCTGTCAACTTGGCTGCTATTGAAGCTAGACAAGCACAACAGCAGGCTGGAAAGGTGATGGCCCAGCAGCTGATGAGCCATGAGCGTTTTCAGGAAGAGGTGGAGGTCGGCTTCAATCCTGCTGCGGTTGAAAGGGAGCAAGCCAGGTTCAACCGTTTTAAGCCTTTGAATAACCGCGGAGTTTACACCCCTCCTAAAGAGGGAAAAAAAATCCAGGAGGTCAAAGCTAAAACTGAAGAGGACACCGCCAGGAATTTCAGCCAGCGCGACCAAGAGCTTTCTCAGGAAAGGCTCCTAGCATTGAGGAGAAACCTCCGTTCCACTTCCACGGCACAGGAGATCCTGGACGAGGTGCAAGATGCCTTTGCAGACCCCACGCTTGCCGATGAGGCGCTGAATTTTCTGGAACAGACAACTTCGGGTGCCTTAAGGGATACAGTCCTCCAGGCAAGAGAGCGCCATAACAGCGGAGAAAATGCAAGGCTCATTGCTGCAGGACGTAATATCAACCCTGTTGCCAAACAGTTCCATAATAAAGGCTTAGGTGAAACACCGACCGATTTAAGGAATCTCTACCGCGATATCACCGGAAATCCGCGCGAGCATAACCAGCTCTTCACAGAACTTTCTGCAAAATACCCTTTCGATGAACTCAAGAAGGTTGTCAACTTTCTTCTGAAAGCCATGGGCTACGATTTGAAATCCAAAGGCCCATCGATTGAGCCAAGCGAACTATTGCGAATGCTCAACGAGACACGAAACCTGCAATCCATCCTATGGGTCTACCTCTTTTTCAAATCGCGCATGCGCCTGATCTACTCCCAATTTAAACGATGGAACCTTCTCATGTCAAAAGACATGGGCTTTGAGCTTTTAGCTAAGGAGTTCATCAAGATCGTAGAGGAGAAGTACCCCTCTGTTGCAAAATTGCTCAAACAGTTGGATAATTTGAAGCTGCGCAATAGCGACCTTGCAAGAATCATCATCCTTAGCCAATACAGAGATGCCATCCGACAGGTATCTCCACGTCTTTATAAATCGCTCAAGCATCGGCAGGATCTCCTCCTTGTGATTATGGAAGCCTTAGAAGAGCTGGAGGAAATTGAGGAGGAAGAGGAGGAGAAACGAGATAAAGAAGAGAAGGAGAAAAAGGAGGAGAAGAAGAAAAAAGAGGCTAAGAAGAAGGGGCTTAAAAAATTATGAATCCTTTTGAACAACTATTAAAAGACCTCGGCATCGCCATGAATCTCGACTTAAAACCCGATGCTCATGGCTCGTGCCTACTAGATTTTTTCAATGGGATCAATATTCAAATCGACATGGCTGAAGATGGGGAGCGTATTCTAATCGGTTCCCAAGTTGTCCAGTTAAACCCGGGAAATTTTAGAGAAATAGTCTTTAAAGAGGCGTTAAAACACAATAGTGTGAATAAAATACTCGTCGGCATTTTTGCCTACAGTTCAAAAAATGACACCCTCATCCTTTTTCAATATCTCTATTTTAAAAATATCAATGGACAAGAGCTCTTTAACTATCTACAAGAATTTGCCACCTTAATTACTCTATGGAGGGAGGGGTTGAACCGAGGCCAAGTCCCCCAAATTGAGGAATCCGCAGCCAGCGGTATTTTTGGATTAAAACACTAGTGTCTAATTGCTAAACTTTGAGAAGATCAAAAATGAACCCACATGAACAAACCTATCTTTCAACTGCAGCCTCCAGACAGTGGCAAACACTGGGAATCAAGCATCACCATGGAATCGCCCTTCCCCTTTTTTCTCTGCACACCCAAGAAAGCTCTGGAATTGGGGAGTACTGCGATCTCATTCCTTTAATCGATTGGTGCCACTCTCTTGGGATGGATATAATCCAGCTCTTACCTTTAAACGACACCGGAATGGACACCAGCCCCTACAATGGACTCTCAGCGTTTGCTCTCAATCCCCTCTTCATTAGCCTCTCAAAGCTCCCCTATTTATCCGATGTGCCCGACGCACAAAATCAGCTTCGTTCATTGAAAGAGTGGAGCCATACCCCAAGGATCAATTGGAATCTCATCAGAAAATTGAAGATGGATTTCCTCTTCAACTACTTTCAGAAAACCTATCCCCAATTTTCTCAAGACCCCTCCTATCAAAAATTTGTCAGGGAAAATAGCTGGCTTGTCTCTTACTGCCTTTTTAGGACATTAAAAGAGAACCAGCAGTGGAAGTCCTGGGAGGAGTGGCCGAGCAATCTCAAGAGCCCTTCTGATAAAAAATTTGATGAGCTTGTTTCCGAACACTCTGAGCGCATCCACTTTTTTGAGCTTCTACAATACCTATGCTACAGCCAGATGTCAGATGTGAAAGAGCATGCTAAATCCCGCGGAGTCTTTATCAAAGGGGATATCCCTATATTAATCAGCAGAGATAGTTGCGATGTCTGGGCGTATCGCTCCCACTTTTTACTTAACCTATCTGCAGGAGCTCCGCCAGATATGTTCAGCTCTGAGGGACAATATTGGGGATTCCCCATCTATGATTGGCAGGAGCTGAGGCAGCAAAATTATAGCTGGTGGCAAGAGCGTTTAAAATTGGCTGAGAAAATTTACCATATATACCGTATCGATCATATCGTGGGCTTTTTTCGTATCTGGGCGATTCCTAAAAACAGGCCTGCCAAGGAGGGAGAGTTTTTACCCCGTGAGAAGAGTGACCGGATTCCCCAAGGCAGAGCGATCATGGAGATGATGCTGAGATCCTGCTCCCTTTTTCCTATTGGTGAGGATTTAGGCGTTGTACCCACTGAGGTCCGCACATGTCTCAGAGAGCTGGGAATTTGCGGAACGAAGGTCATCAGGTGGGAAAGAAAGTGGGAGGTAGATGATAGTTTTATCCCCTTTTCAGAGTATATTCCTGAAAGTATGACAACCGTATCTACCCATGATTCCGACACACTTCAACTCTGGTGGCGCCATAGTCCCAAAGAGGCAAAGGCTTTTGCAGAATTTAAAGGATGGGACTATAAACCGCTACTTTCAAACGATCGCCACTATGAAATATTGAAAGATAGCCACCATTCAGGCAGCTTTTTTCACATCAACCTATTGAATGAATATCTGGCGATGTTTCCCGACCTCATCTCTGCAAATCCGTTAGATGAGCGGATCAATATGCCGGGAAAGATCCTTGACACCAACTGGTCCTACCGCTTCGCAAAACCTCTTGAGGATATGGTTGCACATTCTGATTTAAATAAAACAATTAAAAGCTTATTGTCTTAATAGAAATAAATTATGCTATTGATTTTTTGCTATTATTTGTTTTATTTTAAATGCTCTCCCCAACTAATTTAAATAATTTTTTTTCCATTAACTCTCTTTCTCCTCTACCTACTGAGGAATCTAATGGTAAAGATAAAGAAGCGATCGACTTTTTTATCGAATTGCTCAAATACAAACGGTGTCCAATTCACTATCTACAAATTGTCCACAATATGATCAATATTGAGATATTAAATCTCAGTAGTGGGTATCAGAATCCTGTCATAAAGTCGACATTTACCTTTTTTAACCGTCAGATAATAAATTTATTTTTTGTTTATGAGTTGTTTAATAAAGAGTCTTATGAAGAAATTCAGAAGGTATTTGATGAGGTTACTAAAGCATGGGAAGCCATCTGCGCGATTGATGATAAATTCAGCAATTCTACTCTTCACTCAATTCTGATACACCTCCCAGTACTCTTATTTAAGGGGGACCATCTCAAAATTTTTTTCGACAATATATACCTTGAAGATAACGTACAACATGTCAGCGATGTCTTAAAACCCTCCTTTCTCTTATCTTTAGTTGATTTTACCAGAGATTTTCCCCTCTTTTTTGAACCTTTAGAGGATGACTGCTTGACAATTCTACTCAATTTGCACGAGGTATTCAGTTTCCCCCCTGATCCACAAATACAACAGACGTATCAAAATAAAGTCTCTGAATTGAAAAATTCTATATCAAACTTTAAATCTAAGTGTTTTGTCAAGCATGAAAAAATAGTAACAGCGGTCAACCAAATTTTATTTTTTGAGTGGAAGGAAGATTCCGAAAAAATTTTATTTCACTATTATCATATCGCAACATCAAATTTAAAAATAATTCTTGATCAATCTTTCAATGATTATGAAGGCATACTAAAAGTTATTGAAGATTTCATTGCATTTTTTAAAGCCAATTTTAAAGGTTCGTCTTTACTTAAGAGTGTCCAGAAAGACAAAACCGATATTTTTTTAAAAACCTGTCACAATCTTTTTGTGCAATTGGATGTATTTTCTAAAACAGCGAAATTTTGCTTGCGCTCCCGTTTCACAAGCCTTTTAAAACTTTTTTCAATCATTGCTAATGCAAATAACCTGATTGAAGAAAAATTACAAACTTCAAAGAGCTGTGCAGATTTCATTCATACGCGCTATCCATTTTTAAAATATAAAGAAATAAAAAAAATTCATGCTATATTTATAATTTTAATTACAAACTTAGATTCAATTAAAATCAAGTTACGGGCTAATAAGAATACTTCCATTTTTCAATCAATTGAAGGTAATTATTTTCTTCTTTTTTCAAAACTACTCAAATTAAACTTTAAAGATGATTATTTTCATTTAATTAATTTATTTAATTCTATACTCGAGAGACTTTTCACGTTCGAAACTCTTGAAATCTGTGTAGCCAGCTCAGCTACCCAAGAGCTTCGTGACCTTATCGATCTAACCCTCAAAATAAAAGAGCTGTTAACTGACGACTTTGTCATCGTGCTTCAGTCTCCCTGTGGCCATAAATCCTTCAAAATCGAAGAGACAGAGCCATTCTTATTGGACTACACCCAGGTATTTCACATCCATGCAACTCGAATTTTTGACTTTATCGAATCCTCTGCAAATTCGATTCAAAAGATAAAAGAGATTCGAGAGCATCTCGATGGACTCTTCTCCTTTGTACCCCCCCTTCTTTTCTTTATGAATAAATGGAAGGATTTTATTGATCAATTTGAGAAAAGAGATTTGAATTTACGCATTAAAGCTCAAAGACAGCTCCTTTTAGCAAGTGAAAAATTCATCAAGGAATTTCAGGAACTGGACATCGACTTCATCTCTACCCAGTCAGAATTGATCCTACCACCCCCATTGGCTTTGGAAATGGGGGTGACTTGCCGTAATCTTTCTATCTTTACTCTCTTAATCTCACAAATCTTAGACTGCTTTGATGCGACTACAGAAAAACTCTCTTACCTTTTGATACAAAGTGAGGAGAATAAAAGAAAAAATAAAATTGAATATACTCATATTGCAAAAACAACTGCTTTAAAATCTCTTGCGATCACCTCTCTTCTATCTAAGCTTCCCGAACAAAATGAACAGAACCAGTTAGCCAATTTTTTAAGAAAAAAGCAGATGGATTCCTGTCTGAAAAATAGCGAATTCCATTTGACGCTTTTAAGAGAAATTTACTCCCTTACCCCATCGTTGAACACAGTGCGATCCACCCTATTCGCCTCCTTTTTTTCATCCACACTTTTCCTGGAACAGATCGAAAAATTTGCACTCTCCTATCATGAAATCCTTAAAAGGGGTGAGCATGTCCTATTCATTTTAAACGAAGACTCTTCTTCTCTAAGATCATCCCACCATATACATAAGTTGTGGCTTGCCCTCGAAACAAAGGCGCCACCTCTCAGTGAAGAAGATCTTCTGTTATTGGCCAAAATCGACCCATTTATATCAAGAGGAGCAGGACGCCTCTTCTTTAAAGCCTCTACTCCGGATCTACTTACTAAAACCCTATTTGAAATTGACGATAGTCTAGAACAACATAAGGATGCGTTGGTAGATAACCTTTTTAAACAATCGTCTCAGACGATATTGCAAATATTAACTTTTGCAAAACGTTTAATCCATCACCATTGTCCACCCGCTGCGATTCAAGAAAATGGGCTAGATGCTTTTCCAAAACTGATCATGGAAAGAGTTCCGACTCCCGATACCAATAGCTCCCTTTTGCTCTCTTTATTAGGCAAGACTTCATCGTTAGCAGGAATAAAGCCTTTATCCTGTGAACGCGAAGCAAAAGTAAGTCTAGAGGAAAGATCGGTTTTCCATATCCAGCTGCACTCTAATTTGAATAGGATTCTTAATCTATTTATTGAAACCGCTTCCCTACCTGAAGAAACAAAAATGAAAGCCCCTCTTTTTTATGCAGTCAACTTGCGAACCTTGAGCTACTCACTTTTCGAAATATCGCTTTTAATCATTGAAACTCTTCTTCCACCTTCGCCAAATGGGAAGCACTCCCTATTCGAAAAGGGCCACTATTTAAATTACAGTACAGATGCAAAAACCCATCATAACTACGACTATTTTATTCAGTTGGTTGAAGAAAAAATCGGCAATGTGCTTTCGATGGAGTGTAAAGAGCGTATTCTCACTCTCCAATCGATCTTAAAAAATGATTTGAGATACCCCATGGACTCCAGTTCAATTGTAGGTGAATGGTGGGCAAAGCTCTCAGAAAGAAGCAGATGGTGCCAAGCCATTGAGTCCAATGAAATGACTGAAAAAACTGCTTCTTCGATCAAAAAACATACCCTCATGCAGCCCACAGACGCCCTTTTTACCCTTCGAGAGGAGATTGGGGAGCTTCTTCAACTCTGCTACAACGAGGCCTTTTCAGTGTTGAACCACGTAGAAGAGGTGTTAGGCCTAATTAGACAAAGACATCAACAAGTTCATGTTTCGGATTTTGTTTGATAGTGTACTGTTTATCCCATTGTGAAGTGAAAAGGACCATGGGGTGGCCGTAACGATCCTGCACAATTTGTGAAGTGGTCGATTTAGAAAAGGCCTTCATGTCCCCCTTAATCCATGCGCTACAGACATACGGCAACAAGTTCAAGGTTGTCTCTACACTATATTCATCCTTAAGACGGTACTGCATCACCTCAAATTGCAACCTACCCACTGCTGCAAAAATGGATTCGCCATCTGTGGTTTTCAATAACTGGATGGCCCCCTCATCCAAAAGCTGTGCAATCCCTTTATCAAAGGACTTTCGCTTACCGACATCTTTCGGGGTCAGCATCGCAAAAATTTCCGGTTGGAATTGGGGAAGAGGTTTGTAATTAAAATCGCCTGTAACAGAAAGCGTATCTCCTATCGTCAACTGCCCTGGATTGATCACGCCAATGATATCGCCTGGATAAGCGACTTCCAAAGTTGTCCTCTCTCCCGCTACCATTCCGTGCGGACGGCTTAAACGGATTTCCCGGCCTAGCCTGCGGTTTTTGACAGTTAAATCTTTTTCAAAACGGCCTGAGCAGATACGGATGAAGGCCATGCTATCCCTATGGCGTTTATCCATGTTCGCCTGCAGTTTAAACACATATCCACTGAAGGAGGTACGCACAGGGTCTATCTCCATCTCAGTTCCATCTAAACGGTTGGCAAGTCTAGGATAGGGGCAGGGAGCCAGGTGAATAAAGGCATCAAAAAAGGGTTCAATGCCAAAATTTGTGAGGGCAGAGGCAAAAAAGACCGGAGTGACATTACCAGCTAAAAACTCCTCTCTGGAAAAGGGGTTTCCAGCAAGCTCCAAAAGCTCCAATTCCTGTAAGAGCTTTGAATGCTCCTCCTGGCCCATTTTTTCAATAGCGGTTGGGCTATCAAAAGGTATGCGCTCCATCGCAGCTTTTTGGGCACCGCCTATGGAGGTTTTGGTGAAGAAGATGCACTCATTGCTTAATCTGTCTACCACCCCTTGAAATTGCTTTCCCATCCCGATCGGCCAGTTCATCGCATAGGAGTGGATGTTCAGGATATTTTCCACCTCATTCATGAGATCTAAAGGCTCTCTACCAGGCATGTCCATTTTATTGATAAAGGTAAGGACAGGAATTTTTCTCAACCTACAGACCTCAAAAAGTTTTAAGGTCTGCTTCTCAATACCCTTCGATGCATCGATCACCATGATTGCACAATCAGCAGCAGTCAACGTTCGGTAAGTATCCTCAGAAAAGTCCTCATGCCCAGGAGTGTCCAATACATTGATGATGGCATCCTTATAGGAAAACTGCATAGCAGAGGAGGTGATGGAGATTCCCCTCTCTTGCTCCATTGCCATCCAGTCGGAGGCTGCCGCTTTTCTGCCTTTTCGTCCCTTCACCATGCCTGCAGTGACAAGCATTCCGGAATAGAGAAGGAGTTTTTCTGTAAGTGTTGTCTTTCCGGCATCTGGGTGGCTAATGATTGCGAAGGTACGCCGTTTGAGAATTGCCTCTTCTATCTCTTTAATAGGATCCACTGAAAATAAGGGGGTTATAGATTTATATGCTTTTTATATTTCGGTAAATGACTTTATCACCTTTAAGGTCTAATGCAATACGGGAATTGGACCTCAGCTCTCCATTCAAAATAGCTTCAGATAACATGTTGACAACCTCTTGCTGAATCATCCTTTTCAATGGCCTTGCCCCAAAAAGAGGATCATACCCCTCTTTTGCAAGATGGTTTAATACCTGATCATTCCAAGTCATCTCAATCTGCTTCTCTTCGAGCCTCTCTTGAAGGCGTTTTAATTGAATTTCTACTATCTGTGCCATGTCTTCAGGCTTGAGAGGGAGGAATGGAAGCACCTCATCCAGACGGTTTAAAAATTCAGGCCTGAAGTGTTTACGCAATATCGGCTCAACAGTTGCAAGGATGGCCTCTTTCGTCCAATCGGTTTTCAGCCTCATCGCCTCCATGAGCTGCTCTGAGCCCAAATTGGAGGTCATGATGAAGAGGCTATTTTTGCAATTGACCTTCCTTCCCTTGCTATCTGTGATTCTTCCATCGTCAAATATCTGCAAAAGTACATTGAAGACATCGGGATGGGCTTTTTCAATCTCATCTAAAAGGACGACAGAATAGGGCCTACGCCTGAGCGCCTCGGTGAGTTGGCCGCCCTCCTCGTATCCAACATAGCCAGGAGGCGAACCGATAAGCTTGGATACGCTGTGCTTCTCCATGTACTCGGACATGTCCAGACGGACCATCGACTCTTCTTGGCTGAAGAGCTGGACCGCCAAGGCTTTGGCAAGCTCTGTTTTTCCTACCCCTGTAGGACCTAAAAAGAGAAAAACTCCGAGAGGTCTCTGGGGATCGCTCAGGCCTGCACGAGATCTGCGAATGGCTTCACTGACCGATTTGATCGCAAAAGCCTGGCCTACAACTCTTTTTTGCAGCTCATCCTCCAATTTCAAAAGCCTTTCGGCTTCCCCTTGAAGCATTTTTTGAACAGGTATTCCAGTCCATTTAGAGACGATGTGTGCAATCAATGCTTCATCGACCTCTTCCTGAAGCAGTCTATTCTCCTTATTCTGCAGGAGCTTGTCAGCCTCCTCGATCTCCTTCTCTATTGCTGGAATCTGGCTATAGCGTATCTCTGCGACCTTATTGTAGTCGGCAACCCTCTCCGCCTCCTCTTCCTGGAAGCGCAATTTTTCAATGCGGTCCTTCTTCTCCTTCAAAGTTGTGAGCAGTTTTTTTTCAGACTCCCAACGGCTTTTTAGCTGGGCAAGCTCCTCCTTGACAGCTGAAATCTTCTGCTCTAGCTTCTTGCTCTCTTCAAGAGCGAGCGGAGTATCCTCCCTTTTCAAGCCCTCCTGCTTGATGATGAGGCTTGCAAGCTCCCTCTCCTTCATATCGATGGGAAGGGGTCTGCTTCCTAACTGCATGCGGATTAAACTTGCAGCCTCATCGATGAGATCGATCGCCTTGTCAGGAAGGCGTCTGTCTGTGATGTATCGATAGGAGAGGAAGACCGCTGCATGCAGTGCGCTTTCGGTGATCCTTACTCCATGATAAATTTCATAACGCTCCCGTAAGCCTCTTAAAATGGCAACAGAATCCTCCAAAGAGGGTTCCAAAACCATTACAGGCTGAAAGCGCCTCTCTAAAGCGGCGTCTTTTTCAATGTATTTTTGGTATTCGTTCAACGTCGTTGCACCAATGCAGTGAAGGGTTCCTCTTGCCAATGCAGGCTTGAGCAGG
>Ga0206975_1128_pt1 | contig 19014 bp, 17 predicted proteins | sample Alteio_BWOrgHeat_81_FD_152919 | JGI IMG/M metagenome (GOLD analysis project Ga0206975, IMG submission 152919) | Enriched cells from forest soil in Barre Woods Harvard Forest LTER site, Petersham, Massachusetts, United States -... | ecosystem: Environmental > Terrestrial > Soil > Temperate forest >... | reverse complement strand
CAGCTGCTTCTGACTCCTTGACGGCCTGCATCTGGCTAAGATCGCTGCGCAAAGTGGAGACTTGCATTTCCAGATTGCGGAGTCTATCCATCTGATAGGCAAAACGCTGATCCAGACTGTCGCGCAGTCTTCCCGTTCGAACCAGGGCAACAATTGCAATGACCGGGATCGCCAAGGCGCACCCGGCCAGCATCACCACAATAAATTCCATGATTTCCTTCGATGTCAGAGAACAGTTTCCTGATGTTAGAACGGCGTGCCCCGATGCTCTTGCATTTTTTCTGCAAGTAGCGCACGGAAGCGCCGCTCTATGCACAAGGAGCGCCAAGCTATGTCTGGATTGACACGCTAGTATAACGCTTTGAAGAGCCGAAGGCTGCCATCCCTCCCGACCAAAGCGCTCATGAGTAAAGGACCTTGATCTGGTAACCCGGCCTGTTCGAGTAACACGAATGGCTGAAGATCGTCCTCACTTTTCCTCAAAATAGCCACCTGCGGTACGATATAGGCAGGTGGCTTTAGCATTTGCCTACAGTCCTTCCGCAGAACGAGATTTTGAGGAAGAATTGAGGAACAAAATGAGTATTTCTCGAATTTAGTGCTTTGTTTGCACTGTTTGAGGCCCAAGCGATGGCCTCCGTAACCTAATCAATACACTGATTTAGGTGTAAGTTGCTTAGAATCAACACAAAACGAAAGAGGCCCAAACGATGTATCCAGAGATTATGGTTATCCCGATGCGCGAAGAGTTGAGCCGCGCGGGAATTCAGGAAGCGCGCACTGGCGACGACGTTGACGCGGCGCTGGCTAAGTCCGGAACGACGATGGTCGTTGTCAACTCGATCTGCGGCTGCGCTGCAGGCAAGATGCGCCCCGGCGTCCGTATGGCGCTTAATCACTCCACGCTGCCTGACCAGAGCATTACCGTATTTGCCGGTCAGGATCGTGAAGCTACCGAGCGCGCCCGGTCGTACTTCGAGGGCCATCCGCCCACGTCGCCTGCTATCGCCATTCTGCGCGACGGCAAGCTGGTCTATCTCATGCAGCGCTACATCATCGAGTCGAGTACAGCTCCGCAGATCGCCGGAGAACTGGTTCGCGCCTTTGATGAGCTCTGCGCCAAGGCTACGGCTTAACAAGCCTGCTCCAGTCAAAGAGAAACGGCCTCCAATTTGAGGCCGTTTCTCTTTTGGTTTAAGGGCCTGATCAGTCGCCTTCAGCGGCAGTCGACATAGCCTGGACTTTGCTGTGCTTGATGGAGTAGGTGAAGTAGATGACGAGACCGATGAGCAGCCAGATGATCATCACAGTCCAGGTGACAAGGCTGAGGCGCGACATCAGGTAAAGAGCGGAGACGATGCCGAGGATGGGCACCAGCGGCACGAGCGGTGTCTTAAATGGCCGTTTCATTTGAGGATGACGGACTCTCAGGATCCAGACACCCGCGCAAACGATCGTGAATGCCAGCAACGTGCCGATATTGACCAGCTGGGAGAGCACGTCAATGTTGAAGATGGCGGGCATGATTGCGGCAAAAGCGCCGAAGACGATGGTGGTGATCCAGGGAGTACGAAATCTGGGGTGGATGGCGGACGCCCACTTGGGCAGAAGCCCGTCCCTGGACATGGAGTAGAAGACACGCGACTGGCCGAGGAGCATTACCAGCATCACGGTGGCCAGGCCGAAGACGGCGCCGATCTTGACGAGTATCGATCCCCATCCCACGCCCGTTGCGTCGATCGCCAGAGCGACAGGGGCTGAGACATTCAGCGTCTTATAGCTGACCAGACCGGTAAGCACAAGCGAGACAAGGATGTAGAGGATGGTGCAGACGACAAGGGAGCCAAGGATTCCGACGGGCATGTCCTTCTGCGGATTCTTGGCCTCCTGCGCGGCGGTGGAGACGGCATCGAATCCGATGTAGGCGAAAAAGATGGAAGCGGCCGCGGTGGGAATGCCGCCCAGTCCGAAGTTGCCGTGCCCGTCAGAGGGTGGAATGAAAGGGTGCCAGTTGGCGCTTGCGACGCTCGGGTGCTTGAAGAGGAAGTAGCCGCCAAGGACGAGGAAGATGCCGACAATGCCAAGCTTGACGATAACGATGGCGGAATTGAAGTTGGCTGACTCCTTGATACCCACCACCAGGATAGTGGTGACGACCATGACGATTGCCACTGCGACGAGATTGAAGAGGCCGGTAATATGCGGCAGGCCGGCATCGGTAACTCCCGGCGGCAGAGACATCTTTTCGATCCAGATGCCCTGGTACTGAACGAGCACGTTGCCCGTGGTTGTGGTGAGTGAGGGTGGAATCACAATGCCGATCTGCTGGAGAAGGCTATTGAAGTAGCCTGCCCAGCCGGACGCCACAGTTGCTGCGCCAAAGGCGTACTCAAGGCAGAGATCCCAGCCGATGATCCAGGCGACGAGTTCGCCGAGGGTAGCGTAGCCGTAGGTGTAGGCCGAGCCGGCTATGGGAATGATGGAGGCGAACTCGGAGTAGCAAAGGCCGGCAAAGGCGCAGGTAAAGCCCGCAAGGATGAAGCTGAGCGCGACGGCCGGCCCGGCATGGAGCGCGGCGGCCTGGCCTGTGAGCGTAAAGATACCCGCGCCGATGACGGCTCCGATGCCGAGTGTAATCAGGTTCAAGGCGCTGAGCGACCGCTTCAGCGTGTGTTCGCCTTCTTCACCCGCCTCTTGCGAGAGCATCGACATAGGTTTAATACGTAATAGCCTGGACATGTACGAGGGCCTTCCTCAATCCGAAGTGTGTTTCGATTCAAACTGGTTGCGTCTGGCCTCGTCTCGACCAGAAAAGATAAACGGGTATGCCGAGCAGAACAATAATCAACCCGGGCCATGTGTATTGCGGCTTGTACCGCAATAATACGACACAGATCCAGGTAGCCATGGCGATGTAAAGCGCGGGCAGCACGGGGTAGCCGAACGCCTTGTAGGGCCGCGGTTCGTTCGGTTTTTTGACGCGTAAAACGAAGAGACCAACAATCGTCAGGATGTAGAAGATCAAGACTGCAAAGATGATGTAGTCCAGAAGCTGCCCATATGAGCCAGAGATGCAGAGTATTGCCGTCCAGACTGCCTGTACGATTAACCCGGCTACGGGCGTCTTGAAACGAGGATGCAGGCGGCCGACTGATTTGAAAAAGAGTCCGTCGCGGCTCATTGCGTAGTAGACACGCGCTCCCGCCATGGTCATGCCATTGGCGCAGCCAAAGGTCGAGATCAGGATGGCGCCTGCCATCAGCAGCGCTCCTACGGAGCCGAATATCTGCTCCAGTGTGGCTGTGCCAACACGGTCCTCAGAGGCGTACTGAATTCCGCGAGCCAGGACGGTTGTGCCCTGCGAGTCGCCATGCAGCGGAAGCACCAGCAGGTAGGCTACCGATACCAGCAGGAAGACTGTCAGGACAAAGCCCGTACCGAGCGCGAGCGAAAGCGGGATGTTGCGTCGCGGATTGCGCACTTCACCCGCGGTGAAGGTAATGTTGTTCCACGCGTCGGCTGAAAAGAGCGAGCCGACCTGTACCACGGCCAGCACTACGACGACGTTTACCAGCGCAATCGGGCCGCCTACGCCTATCTGCACAGGGTGAAGCGAGTGCCATCCGGCGTTGTGCCAGAAGTTCGGGCCAAAATTGGCGGCCCATGCGGTGGCGTTGCGCCCGACGGTGAAGCCCAGAAAAACGAGAACTGCGAGGGACAGGCCCTTCGTCGTGGTGAAGACGTTCTGGATCATTGCTCCCAGCTCCACACCGAAGACGTTGACGATGGCCAGCAAGGCTACAACGAAGATGCCTACCAGGTTTGCGGTGCTGATGCCGATGTCCATGTTGCCCAGCACCATTGGGCCAAGGCGGACCGGCGGAACATGCGCGATGTGCCAGAGCCAGTGAGAGCTGGAAATCGATGGGAAGAAGACGCCGAGGAACTTGCCGAATCCAACACAGACTGCGGCGATGGTTCCGGTCTGGATGACGAGGAAGAGCGTCCACCCGTAGAGGAAGCCCCAGAGCGGTCCCAACGACTCGCGCAGGTAGACATATTGTCCGCCAGCCTTGGGCATCATGGCTGCGAGTTCGCCATAACTGAGGGCGCAGATCATGGTCATGATCGCGGTGACGAGCCAGGCTCCGAGAAAGAGCGCCGGGGAATCGGTGGTCCGGGCAATCTCTGCATCCACGAGAAAGATGCCTGAGCCGATCATGGAACCGACGACAATTGCTGTCGAGCTGAAGAGTCCCAAGGATTGGACAGGTTGCGGCCCGCTAAGGGCTGATGCGGGAGTTTCCTCTGTTTGGACGACGGCTGGAGTTGTCACTTGGAATGGTTTTACCGGAATTGAAACAAAAAGTCTTCTGCTTTATTTTGCCGCTATTGAATCAAGCGCAGTCGCCCAGCGGCTGAATTCGGCAGCTGGGTCAGGGTGTGCAAAGATCGCCGCAGCGACGGCTACCGAATCCGCCCCAGCCGAAAGCACCGAAGCTGCTGTTTCCAAAGTGATTCCCGCTGCAGCCACGAGGATGGCTTCTCGTCCAGCCATAGCCCTGAACTGCGTTACGCCCTCAATGCCAATTGGCTTAGCCGAGGTCTGTTTTGTGGTCGTTGGGAAAATCGGGCCAAATGCGATGTAGTTGACCGGCTCGCCGAGCGCCTGGCAAAGCTGTGCCGAGTCACTCGCGGAGGTCCCAACAATACGCCCTGATCCCATTAGCCGGCGGGCAATGGCAGGGGGCAGATCGCCGCTATCTACGTGGACACCATCGAATCCGGCTGCAAGCGCCACATCAACGCGATCATCCATGACGAGCCTGACCTGGCCCGCCGGCATCGCGTCGCGCAGAGCTTTTGCGTCAGCCAGGACCTCGGCATCGGTTGCGGTCTTGTTGCGGTATTCGAGCAGCGTTACGCCAGCGTCAGCTAGCGACCGGGCCAGCCGGTCGAGAAAGGCTGCACGCCCAGTGGCTGGAAGAAATGAGGAATCAAGAATGGGATAGATAGCAGGGATGAAGCCGCGCATACATCGAGGGTACAACGCGGCCCTCTCCTGACCTGGGATGAGATTAGCTCTCGTCCGCGGATGGGCCGTAGCATCCGGGAATGGGCGTTCCGAGTGCGCGAAGGTCGCGGCCGAGTTGCGCGCGGTGGTGGATCAGGTGGTTGACCACCCAGGTGCGCCATACGCCGTAGCGCGAGTCGTCGATCCAGGTCTGACCGCCTGCTGTCATCTTCCAGTTGTCATCCCACTTGGCAGGATTCAGATCGGCGAGGAACTTCTTTGCGTCTCCGGAATCCTTGTCGAACCTGGCAAGAAGTTCGGCTTTGGTGGTCGGGGCCCAGGGCTTGTAGCTCGCCATATCGAATTGCAGGCCATCCTTGGAAAGGGTGTCGCGGGCCCACTCGCCTGCGGTCTCTGCCGTGTGCCCGGCGAGACGGCCCAGGGTCATGTTCTTAGGGTTGGCCTTCCAGCTCATGTCGGCGTCGGCTGGAATGGCTTCCAGCAGCTTGCGGGTGGTGGCTAGTTCACGGTCGAACTCGGCAATCAGTTCCTTTTGTATATCCATCGGCAACCTCCATTTCGTTGCCAGACAAGCATACGGAACTGAGGCCCAAAAAGGCGAATAAAAAACGAATAAATTTAGAAGAAGAAGGTGGTTCGGGCTTTCAGCCCTTTCGGCGGTGTTGGGACTCTGAACCCAGCCGTTGGCGTTGGAGCCAGCGATTCGCTCAGATGGCAAGGCTCTTTGGGGTTTGTGCTTTCCCACCTTAGCCACGATAAAACCGTGGCGAAAATGGGGCACCCATTTTCTTGCTGACTTTAGGTTCTGAAGCGACCCCTCGGGTTGTTATTCGCGGGAGGCGAGGAAGCGCTCCATGAACTTGGTGTCGAAGTTTCCTGCGCGGAAATCGGGATCCTGGAAGATCTCCTGATGGAGCGAGATGGAGGTCTCAATTCCCTGCACTACGAACATGCCAAGGGCGCGTTCCATGCGGGCGATGGCCTCTTCGCGGTCTTTGCCGTGGACGATGAGCTTGGCGATGAGCGAGTCGTAGTATGGCGGAACCACGCCCTCGGCGTACTGGGCGGTGTCGACGCGCACGCCATTGCCGCCGGGCACGTTGAACACCGTAATCTTGCCCGCTGATGGGGTGAATTTGCGCGGATGCTCGGCATTGATGCGGCACTCAATTGCATGGCCGCGAATCTCGATCTTGGGTGGGAGGATCTGGTCGAGACGCTCGCCGGAAGCGATGCGGAGCTGGGCCTTGACCAGATCGACGCCGGTGATGGCTTCGGTTACAGGGTGCTCGACCTGGATACGTGTGTTCATCTCGATGAAGTAGATCGAACCGTCTTCATCCATGAGGAACTCGATGGTGCCGGCGTTCTGGTAGCCGATGTCTGTAAGGCAGCGCTTGAGGGTTGAGCTCAGGTGCTTACGGATCGCCGGCGTGACCTGAAGCGATGGAGCTTCTTCGATCAGCTTCTGGTGGCGGCGCTGGATGGAGCACTCGCGCTCGAAGAGAACCTCGACGTTGCCGTGTTCGTCGGCAAGTATCTGGAACTCGATGTGGCGCGGGCGCTCGATGAACTTCTCCATGTACATCTCGCCGTTGCCAAAAGCGTTTGCCGCTTCAGACGAGGCTGCCGCATAGAGATTGGGCAGTTCTTCAGCCGAGCGGACGATACGCATGCCGCGCCCGCCGCCGCCGGCCTTGGCCTTGAGAATGACCGGGTAGCCAACCTTATCGGCCCACTTGAGAGCGTCCTCGGCGTCGGCTACGACTCCGTCTGAGCCGGGCAGGATCGGCACATTGGCGGCTTTCATAGCCTGCCGTGCTTTTTCCTTTTCGCCCATGAGGCGGGTAACCTCGGGTGGTGGCCCGATGAACTTGATGTTGGAGACGCGGCAGACCTCGGCGAAGTTGGCATTTTCGCTCAACAGGCCGTAACCGGGATGAATTGCGTCTACGTTGGCGATCTCAGCGGCAGAAATTACGGCCGGCACGTTGAGATAGCTGTCGCCGGGGCGCGGCGGACCTATGCAAATGGCCTCATCCGCAAACCGCACGTGGAGCGAATTACGATCTGCTTCGCTGTAGACAGCAACCGTGCGGATGCCGAGTTCCTTGCAGGCACTGATGACACGCAGCGCGATTTCGCCGCGATTGGCAATGAGAACTTTTCGTAGCATGGGCAAATCAGGCCGTCCGAATCGCGAACAGAGGCTGGCCGTACTCGATCGGCTGGCCGTTGGTTACCAGACGTTTGACGATCTCGCCGCTCGCATCTGCTTCGATCTCGTTCATCAGCTTCATCGCCTCCACAATGCAGACGACCTGGCCCTTCTCAATGCGATCCCCCGTACCTACAAAGGGCGATGATCCGGGCGAGGGCGATTCGTAGAACGTCCCGACAATGGGCGACTTCAGAATGTGTAAATTCTCTTCCGGTTCAGCAGCAGGTGCGGCGGGTTCAGCGGGCGTTGCAGCCAAAGCGTGCGTTGCAGGCGGTCCCGGTGGGGTATGGCCAGCAGCCGCAGCACCAGCGCCCATGAGCCTTGCCAGCGAAGCAAGATCAAGAGGCGTCGCGGGTGCAGCCGGAGGAACAATAGCGGAAGCGAATTTTAACCGCACCTTCAGATCGCCCCTGTCCAAATCAAATTCGGCGATCTCATTTTCTTTCAAAAACGCAACCAGCTCTTTCAGTTGCTCAATGTCATCGGATTTCATAGATAGCTCTTGCTCTCCACGGCTTTTCTTCAAGCTTCATCTCTCCTCAAAGCTCAATCAGAGCCTTGGGCGAGTTGGTCAACACTCGGTTGCCGCCTCGGGCGACCACAACCATATCTTCAATGCGCACACCGAACTCACCGGCAAAATACGCTCCGGGCTCGATTGTAATCACCATGCCCGGGGCTAATCGCTCTTTTTGTCCGGCGCCTATGCGAGGGCCTTCGTGAATTTCAATCCCAACTCCATGGCCGGTCGAGTGGCTGAATGCCTCCGCCATCCCGGCCTGACGCAAGATGCTGCGTGCCGCTTCATCTACCACGCCGCTTTCGACGCCGGCAGCTACTGCTGCCACTGCAGACTCCTGTGCCGCGAGCACTGTCTCGTAAACTTCACGCTCGCGGGTGCTCGGTTTGCCCAGGCAGACGGTACGCGTCATGTCAGAGCAGTAACCCTTGAGGATAACACCGAAGTCGAGGGTCAGAAATCCGTGCCGGGGCAGACGAGCCTGGCTCGCGCGGCCATGCGGCAGCGCCGAACGGGCTCCCGAGGCGACGATGCTGTCGAAAGACATGCCCTCTGCGCCGCGCAGGCGAGCCTGGTACTCCAGCTCTGCCGCAACGGCTGCCTCGGTCAGACCGGGTTGAATGAATCCAAGCAGATGATCGAAGAGGCTGCATCCCAGTTGCGCGGCTTCGGCCATGATCGCCAGCTCGTCCTCGTCCTTGAGCCAGCGGAGACGTTCAACGAGCGAGTTGACGGGCGTAAGCAGCTTGCGCCGCACCGCACCCGGGAGAGCGGCCTTCCACCGGTCAAGCTCTGCAACGGACGTCTGCACAGGATCAAAGCCAACACTGCCTGTCGTCCCAACCTGAACAGCAAGCCATTGTGCCGCAGCCACTGCCGGCGCGGAAGCCACGATCTGCACCTTGGCGGTCTGGACTTCCTCTGCCGCCTGTGTTGTGTAGCGGCCGTCGGTGAAGAGGCGGACGGCGCGGCGTGTAATCGCCAGGGCGGCGCTGGATCCGGTGAAACCGCATAGATAGCGGACGTCGGGCAGATGGGTGACGAGCAGGCCAGGAACTGTTGCGGCCGCCATCTTTCTGCGCAAGGCGCCGATGCGTCTTGAATAATTCATCCGGTTAGGTATATCACGCGCCAGAGCGCCAAAACCAGAATCGGTTATCCCCGGCATAGACTCCATCTATACCCCGGCGCTTTGCAAAACATGCTCGATATACTCGGGCCAGTCATGCCCCTTTACGTTTGCAGAGGAGACCACCATGTCGCAGACAGGCAATCCAGCTACCGCCCAGAGTCCGCAGTCATCCGCGCGCAAATTCGTTGCCCCCGCGTACTATCCCAACGGCAATCCCAATGCGCCTCTGAACCCGCCCGGGGCCCGCAATACCGACTCCTGCCTGCCGCCTGACAAAGCTGGCGAGGTCGTGCACAACTATGCCTGCGATGGTCCGGCTCCGGGCGATATCGCCTTTCACTGGATTCACGGCTCGGTCTGCGCTGCCACCAACCGCGATCCGCGCATCCAGGTTCTGGCTTACAACGAAGACACCTACATCCTCCGCGAGAATCCCTGCATTCACTGGGAAGCGCCCTTTACTTACCTTCTTTTTGGCAATACGGGGGCCTTGCTGATTGATACGGGCGCCACGCCGGAGGCGGCCTACTATCCGCTACGCACGACCGTCGACGCCATCATCCGCCGGTGGTGCAGCATTCGCCACAAAAAGAGCATTCCGCTCACTATCGTGCTCACTTCAGGCGAGGATATCGCTCAGAGCCAAGGTTTGGGGCAGTTTGCAGGGCGTCCGGGAACTACGCTTGCGCCTACTCAACTCGCTGAGATCAAGACGTTTCACAAGCTAGCTGACTGGCCCAACGCAACCGGATCAATTGACCTTGGCGGCCGCGTCATCGACGTTATCCCCACCCCGGGCGCGCACAAAGATGGCATCACGTTCTACGACCGGTACAACTGCTTCCTGCATACAGGCGATCTTCTCTATCCGGGGCGCATTCAGATCGGCAACGACCGTGATTATGTCGCCTCCCTCAGCCGCCTGCAGCAATGGGGCGAGAGCCATCCCGTGAAATGGATCATGGGGGGGCACATCGAAATGATGTTCGCTCCGGGGCGCGCCTATCCCCGGTTCAAGAATTACCGCCCTTTTGAGCATGTGCTGGAGCTTGAGCCATCCGTTCTGGGTGAGGCCCTGGCTCATGCCACGGCAATTGTGGGTAGGCCGGAAGTAGTGTTCAGCACGGACTTTATTCTTCTCAACCGTGTCGGACCGGATGAGAGGAATTACCGTACCTCACCTGATTTGCCGTTCATTCCCATCCCTATCTGGCTTCCATAACTCGCACGAAGGACAGTTCCGTGAATCGACGAACCTTTCTGGCCTTTCCTCTCGCATCAGCCGCGCTGCCGTCGGTTTCGGCGGCGTCCGCTTTGCTTGCGCACCTGCCATCGGCTGAGGCCTCGCCCTCCGGCGGCTCCGCGGAGCTCGACTTTACCGCCAACCTTCCCGCGCATGGAAGCTTTCCGGAGCGATGGATCTGCGGCTCGTCGTCGTGCATGGATAACCAGGACCCGCCTATCCAGGTTCACTGGTACAACGAGCACACAGCATTTCTGCGGCAGAACAAGGCTTATAACTACGAAGCGCCGTTCATGCACCTTTACTTTGGCAACCGCCGTATTCTTTTCATCGACCAGGGATACACGCAGCTACGCAGCGAATGGCCGCTGCGCGACGTCGTCGACAAGTGTATTGCCGAGTGGTGCGGGCGGAACGGCCGCAAGGTGGATGAGATGGAACTGCTTCTCTCCTTCAGCCATCTCCATGACGATCACTACGCCGGGATCAACCAGTTCTACGACCGCCCTAACACTCGGTACATGGGCCTTACGCATGAGGAGATGATCGGTTTCTGGGGGATGACGAACTACCCGGAGGAGCGCGTTACGCTTGACCTGGGTGGCCGCGAGATTCTGATCTGGGGCAGCCCGGGCCACGTCATGTCGGAATTTGCCTATTACGACACTTACACGCAAATCCTCTTTACCGGAGATATGTTCTATCGCGGACGCTGCTATATCAGCTTCTGGGAGCCGTGGTTCGCGAGCATGAAGCGGCTGATGGCCTTTCTCGAAACTCATCCCGTGACGCATGTCGTCGGCTGCCACATCGAGATCAGCAGTACGGGCGAGGACTATCCGTATGGCGTCACTTATCAGCCTGACGAGGCGCCATGGCAGTTGACTGTGGCCGAGCTACGGCATGCTTATGAAATTGCCACGACGATCAAAGAGCCTGGCATCTACTTCACCGGGAGCGTCTTCTTATGCAACCAGACGCGCGGGACTACAACGGTAGATAAGAACCCGTATGCGTATGAGTGAGGGCGTTTGGGGGTTCGCTTAATTAGATATAGGATCACTCGCGGGAGGACATGGGCTAGATTTCTCAATCGGCTCATCTAACACGTTTGAGCGATCGTAGCAGATGGTCACTTCTTGCCACTTTCGTTCGAGTATGTTTCCGACTTGAAGGTTCTCACAATCTGCACAGCGAATGAATAAAACGTTTTCGCCTTTCCATGAAACCTTAATCTGAGCCCCATAATTCAATCCACCAAAAACATAATGTCTAATCGGATTAAATCTTGTCTTTAGTGTCACGCCCTCGTAGTCTACATCTGTAGCTGCCGTCGGACCATCGCTAATCACCTCCGCAATAACATTGCCATGCCGCAGCGATGGCAGAGCAGTGGGGCACATTGACCTAACGCCCTTGACGGTTGGGTGTATAGCTGTTTAGTGCGTTGGCGATCCGTATTGCCAGGGTGACCGATATAGCCTCGCACACGCGTAGATTGCCGTTCATGACCAGCTTGCCGACCGCCACAAACTTAAACGGGTAACGGGTCGGGGGAGGCCCTTTGTGTTCTGACGGCTCACTCATAACGCCCCCTTCTGACTAGCTACATGCTGCAGCACCCTACCGCCAAATATCCGGAGGTATAAAATGAAAATCCCGACGGCGAATAAGGAGAACGCAAAACTCACCAAAAATCGGCGAATCCAACTCGATTTAATTTCTTGCACGCCTTCTGTTATTAGACATATCCGAATCCTGCTTTGATTGCCTGATTCTCATTGCCTCTTGTCGTAGGCCCAGGGTTTCAAAAAGGAGACTTGGGACGCCCTTATTCGCCGGAGATCAATACGCGGCCTTGACTGGTTTTTTCTGCCTGGGACCGACGGCGGGCTCGGCTTGGGCAGTGGCGGCGTCAGACTGGCGATCCATCCATTCGTCTAGGCGGGAGCGCTTGAAGCGCCAGCGGTTTCCCAGCTTAAAGGCCGGGACAAAGGCTTCTGAGGCGTACTTATAGAGGGTGTCCGGGGAAATCCCCAGGTAATCCGAGGCCTGACGAATATCCATCACTTCGCGAATTTCAGGGACGAGCAGATTCGATTTGGCTGCACTGCGCATGGGAGTCTCCGAACGGCATCTTTTGGGTTAAGAATCTTGCGGGGGATCGGACTGCACCTAACCCTGTATATCTCGGACCGAGGCGCGAATTCAAGGGTTTTCCTGTCTTTAGACGCGATTCTTCGGTTTGCTTCCGCGTTGTTTCAGGTAGCGCCCGGTGCTTACTGTACCAGCCTTCCTGCCTGTAGCGTACTTCAGAATAGGACACACTATAGGTTGGGTCATTATGACGCATGGTGCGCTGGCGAACTGGCGACGAATCGGTTCGGATTGGGTTGTTGATTGCTTGAAAGTCCCGGTAGCCAGAGAACTGCTCACTTTTGCGATTCTTACGGCAACTTGCGGGACTGCAGGGTGTCTCAAGTCTCAGGGAATTGCTTCCGTGATTCATGGCTTTCACTCGGGGAGCAGCACATTCACCGGCACGGCGAGAAGCTAAATACTGGCAGGTCAGGCATTTATGCAACAAAAGCTCCGCCATTTCGTGGCTCTGGCTGTCTGTGCAGCGATCGCGAACCCCATGCTGATCGCTGAGCGAGCCAGGGAACCAGCCGCGGAACCAGCCACGCCGAACCTCAACAACCCTGCCAGAGCTACCACTGCGCTCAACCCGGATCAGCGCATCGTCCACCTCCTGAGCCGGTTTACCTTCGGGCCGACGCCAGCTGAGATCGCCAATGCGCGAAGGTTGGGCGTGGATCGCTGGTTTGACGAGCAGCTGCATCCGGAACGCATCGCTGACAGCCAGTTGGAGGCCCGCCTGGCTGACTTCCTTGCCCTGCGGCTTCCTGTGGCGCAGCTCATGGAGCGGTTCCCGAGCGGCGCCGCTATACGGCAAACCGCGGACGGCAGAAGGGCCATACCCAGCGATCCAGAGCTCGCGGCAATTTACACCCGCCACATTCATCTCTACGAGGAAAAGCAGGAGAAAAAGGCGGAGGCCAAGGCGATTCCTCCGGCTGCGGAAATGGCCTCAAACAATAAGAAGACAACAGACAGTGGGGCAGCGCAGATGGACACCACCGAGGCAATGGCCTCAGGTGCTGCAAACCCGGTCCGAACACGTTCTGCGAATGCTGACCCTGCCGGCAAGGCTGTCCTGGCTGTCCTGGCCTTATCGCCAGCCGACCGGGTCGATCGCATTCTTGCGATGCAACCTGCTGAATATGAGCCCTTCCACGCAAGCCTGAATGCGGCGCAGAAGACACGGCTGGTTGAAGACATGACACCAGCGCAGCGGGAGCTGCTTCTGGATTTCGACCATCCGACCCGCGCGGTTATCCAGGAGTTGCAGGCACAGCGGCTTCTGCGTGACATCTACAGTTCGCGTCAACTGCAGGAGGTCATGACAAGTCTCTGGCTCAATCATTTCAATGTCTATCTGCATAAGAATGATGAGGAGCCCTACTACCTCGTAAGTTACGAGCGTGATGTTATACGTCCGCGCGCGCTTGGCAACTTTGAAGACCTGCTAATAGCGACGGCAGAAAGCCCGGCGATGCTGCTGTATCTCGATAACTCGGGCAGCACCGGGCCAGATTCAAAGGCGGTCGAGAAAAAGAAGCAACGGGCGGCGGCCCTGGGCAAGCCCACGAAGAACAGCGCTCCGGGACTGAACGAAAACTATGCCCGCGAGCTGATGGAGTTACACACGCTCGGTGTCAACGGGGGCTACACGCAGAAGGATGTCACTGAAGTTGCGAAGGTCTTCACCGGCTGGACTGTGGACAAGCCTGGCCAGGGCGGTGGCTTCAAGTTCGACGAGAGCAGACACGAACCCGGCAAGAAGCTCGTCCTCGGACACAAGATCAAGGAAAACGGCCAGAAAGAAGGTCTGCAACTGCTGCACATGCTGGCAAACAGCTCCGCGACCGCGCACTTCATCTCGCAAGAGTTGGCGGTCGCTTTTGTCAACGATGCGCCTCCTCCAGCCCTCGTAAATCGCATGGCGAAGAGCTTTCTCGCAAGCCACGGAGATATTCCGACGGTGCTGAGAACCATGCTGCACTCTCCTGAGTTCTGGTCACCGGAGACTTATCAGGCAAAGGTCAAGACGCCTCTCGAATACGTGGTATCGGCAGCACGCGCGAGTTCTGCTGAAATCAGCAATACCCAGCCCCTGGTCAATGCCTTGAACCAGATGGGCATGCCGCTCTACGCATGCGTACCGCCTACGGGCTATCCGTCGAAAGCTGAAGAGTGGGTAAGCACTGGCGCTCTTGTAACTCGCATGAACTTTGCCCTGTCGCTGGCAACCAATCATAACGGCGGCGTGAAAACCGACTGGACGCCGCCTGACTTGCCGGACATAACTTCGGACCTATCAGAACAGGCGCTCGAAGCGAGACTTATTCCAGCTGGAGTAAGTGCACAGACCCGAACCGCAGTTTTGAATCAAGCCGCGACTCAGACTCAGGCCACGGTGCCAGCCCGTCAACTTTCGGCTGTCGCGAATCCGCCTAACGCGGCTCAGACTTCTGCCAGGAATGCGCAGCTAGCAGGACTGCTGCTCGGTTCGCCGGAGTTTCAACGGCGATAGCATCTGAAAAGGATTTTGCCATGCCAATCTCCCGACGCTTCTTTCTCCGCAGCGGCGCAATTGCCCTGGCTGGCACGAGTGCCCTGCCTGCATTTCTGACGCGAGCCGTACTTGCCGCCACGCCGCTCGCTCCTGTCAAAGGCAAGCGCCTTGTCGTGATCTTTCAACGCGGAGCTGTTGACGGGTTGAACATGGTTATCCCGTGGCGCGAACCCAACTACTACGCCATGCGGCCAACGATCGCGATTCCTCAACAGAAAGTCCTCGACCTGGATGGATTCTTTGGGCTGCACCCGGCGCTTGCATCTTTTCAACCCCTGTATGCGCAGGGGCACCTGGCCATTGTTCACGCTACTGGATCGCCCGATGGAACGCGCTCGCATTTTGACGCGCAGGACTACATGGAGTCCGGCACGCCCGGCCTCAAGAGCACGCGAGATGGATGGCTTAATCGCGCATTGCAAGCTGAAGACCTGCGCTCCGCGCGTCCACATACGGCATTTCGCGCCGTGGCGCTTGGCGCGGATGTTCCGCGAACGCTGGCGGGGAGCATTCCAGCGCTTGCTATAAATAATGTGCAGGATTTTGCCATTGGCGGACGTGGCCCGCAGCCTGCGCCGGTCAGCACGGCCTTCGAATCGATGTACGGCAAGAGCAGCGACGTGCTGCTTCATGCGGCAGGTGACTCTACCTTTGAAGCAATCAGGATGCTGCGTGGCACCGATCCTGGTCACTACCTGCCATCGCCAGATGCTCGGTACCCTGACAGCGTCTTCGCTAAAAACATGAAGCAGATCGCGCAGCTGCTCAAAGCCGATCTCGGTCTTGAAGTAGCGTTTACCGATCTGACGGGATGGGATACACATCAAAATCAGGGCAATGTTGAGGGACAACTTGCCAACAGGCTCCGCGACTTCTCTGATTCTATTGCCGCCTTCTGGCGCGACATGGGGCCGGACGCCGAAAACATCACGGTTGTGTCGATGTCAGAATTCGGTCGTACAGCGCATCAGAATGGCACCGGTGGCACCGATCATGGTCACGCCAATGCGATGTTTGTGCTCGGCGGGCAGGTCAAAGGCGGCAAGGTTTACGGGCGCTGGCCGGGACTCGCCAATGAACAGCTCAATGAAGGGCGAGACCTTGCTGTCACTACCGACTATCGGCTGGTTCTGGGAGAGCTTGTGTCCAAAATGATGGGGACGATGGGCACGACAAGTCTTGAGGCGGCTTTTCCGGGAGCGAGGCTCAATCCGAAGACGTTTCTGGGACTCGCGTAGGCTCAGGGCTGCAGCATCTTGCGGTAGAGCAGTCCGTTGCCTTCGGGGCCGTAGTACTCCGGAACAATTTCGCCAGCGACAAATCCTGCGCTTTCGTACAGAGCTCGTGCCTCACCGTTGCGCTCAGCTACGTGCAGCTCAATAGCGGGAGCGTTCGCTTCACGCGCGCTCTCTTCCATTCGTCGAAGCAGTTGTCTCGCGACACCCTTCCGGCGAAAGAACGGCAGAACCTCGATCGTCCAGATGTAGGCGTTCTCTGGGCCGGTTGTCGTGTCGGGGAGTTCATTCGGCTCACGCAGGCCCACAATTGCAAAGCCAGCGCAAACTCCATCGACCAGCGCGACCCACGTGCGGCAATCGGGATCATGCGTGAGAGACCGCATCAGCGCACGGCTGAAACGTTGCGGAGACTCAAAGCATGCCTCTTCAATTGCGTACAGAGCACGCAGGTCCGCTGGCGTGAATGGACGGCACATTAACCTGGAGAGGGTTTCGTTCATATTGTCCAGGATGCCGGCAACTTTATCCTGATGCATTGATAGTAAATATGCAGGGCTTTGTTCCAACTCTTCAATTCGAGAATGGAGCCATCAGAACAGCGCAGTGATCCGAGTCACAATCGGAAGCTGCAATAGGGAGTAGATTAAGTTTGAGTCCTGTTCTGACGCGGCTCGACGAGGTTCGCCTTGGACGCACTTACTCTTCACCGCATTCATTTCGCATTCACGATTACATATCACTATCTATTTCCGCAGCTCACGATGGGTTTAGCACTGCTCATCGTTGTGCTTAAGACGCTCGAACTAAGAACAGGCGATGAGCGCTATGCGGTCGCTTCCCGTTTCTGGGCGCGCATCTTTGGCGTCAATTTTCTGCTTGGCGTAGTGACCGGCATTCCGATGGAATTTCAGTTTGGCACCAACTGGTCAGAGTTTTCGCGGCGCACGGGCGGCGTGATCGGTATGCCGCTGGCGATGGAAGGCGTCTTCTCGTTCTTTCTGGAGTCGGCATTCCTGGGCCTGTTTCTCTTCGGCGAAAAACGGCTGCCGAAATGGGGGCATTGGACGGCGGCGTTTCTGGTCTTTCTCGGCTCGTGGATCTCGGGCTTCTTCATCATCGTCACGGACGCTTGGATGCAGCATCCAGTGGCCTATCGCCTGCTGCCCAACGGCACATATGAGGTCAGCAGTTTCTGGGGACTGCTTGGCAATCCCTGGGCGTGGCTGCAATATGCGCACAACATGTGCGGAGCGGTGGTGACGGCGTCCTTCGTCATGGCCGCTGTAGGCGCATTTTATCTGCTGCAGGAGCGAAAGGGCGACTATGGCCGCATTTTTCTGAAGCTTGGCGTCGTCGCAGGCGCAATCTCATGCGTGATGCAGATTTTTCCTACCGGCGATCTGCATGGCAAGTACATGGCCAAGCACCAGCCGGCCGCAGTTGCGGGAATGGAAGGCCTCTTCAACTCGGCAAAGGGTGCGCCAATTGTCCTGATGGGACAGCTCGATATTGAAGGGCAGAAGATCGATAATCCACTGGCCGTAAACAGCGTGCTCAGCTTTCTGATCTACGGGACGACAGAAGCCGAGGTGCAGGGGCTCAACTCCATTCCGCAAGATCAGTGGCCTTCCGCGCTGCCACTGCTTTTTTACAGCTATCACATTATGGCCGGCCTGGGGACATACTTCTTTGCGCTGATGGTGCTGGCTGCATTCTTGCTCTGGCGCGGCAGGCTCTACAGAGCGAAGTGGATGCTGTGGCCCATTCTGATGAGCTTTCCGCTGCCTTACATTGCCAACACCGCGGGCTGGATGACGGCGGAAATTGGCCGTCAGCCGTGGCTTGTTTATGGACTGATTCGCACTTCAGAAGGCAGCTCGCCACACATTGGCGCGGGCACTAGTCTCTTCACGCTGCTGGGCTTTCTTGGCATGTACTCGGTCATCTCGATCCTGTGGATCGTGATGGTCTATCGGTACATTCAAAAGGGTCCGGAGACATCAGGACACGAACCGGTCGAGGTCTCACTCGTCACGTCAGCATAAGAGAAGCAGGGGATAGGAGCAATAATGGGCGCTCTGTGGTTCTGGATTGTTTCACTGATGCTCGTGGCCTACGTCGTGCTGGATGGCTTTGATCTCGGCGTGGGCATCATCTACCTCTTCGTTGCACGTACCGAGCTGGAGCGGGTGCAGGCGATGCGCGCAATCGGCCCGGTGTGGGATGGCAACGAAGTATGGCTGCTGGCCAGCGGCGGCACGTTGTTCTTTGCCTTTCCGATGCTCTATGCCTCCTCCTTCAGCGGCTTTTACCTGCCGTTGATGATCGTGCTGTGGCTGCTGATGCTGCGCGGCGTGAGTATTGAACTGCGCCACCATGTGACAGACAAACTGTGGCACTCGTTCTTTGACTCGCTTTTCTTTTTTTCAAGCACGATGCTCGCGATCTTTTTCGGAGCGGCCTTGGCCAACGTGGTACGCGGCGTGCCCATAGGCCCTGATGGCTACTTTTTTCTGCCGCTGTGGACAGACTGGCTCACGGGACCGAAGCCCGGCATTCTCGACTGGTATACGGTGCTTGGCGGCGTGCTTGCGTTTGTTGCACTGGCAATGCATGGCGCTTTCTATCTTGCCACGAAAGCCACCGGTGCACTTGAGGCTCGCACGTGCATGCTGGCCACTCGCCTGACAATCGCAGTCGGTGTGCTGACACTGTTAAGCCTGCCTGCGACGGTGATTGCGCGGCTTGACTCACTGCACAACTACGAAGAGCACCCTGTGGCATTCCTCGCGCCTATCGCAGTTTTCGCGGGACTGGCTATCGCATGGTTCGCTCAACGGCGTGGCGCACAGATGACAGCCTTTCTTGGCTCATGCCTGTATATCGCTGCAATGCTGGCTGGGGCCGCGGCTGGTCTGTATCCCGT
>Ga0206975_1126_pt1 | contig 19143 bp, 17 predicted proteins | sample Alteio_BWOrgHeat_81_FD_152919 | JGI IMG/M metagenome (GOLD analysis project Ga0206975, IMG submission 152919) | Enriched cells from forest soil in Barre Woods Harvard Forest LTER site, Petersham, Massachusetts, United States -... | ecosystem: Environmental > Terrestrial > Soil > Temperate forest >... | reverse complement strand
TGCTGATATTCCCCATGGAAGTGCATCACATCAAACCGCCAAGACGGGTCGGTCAACACATCCATCATGAGCATGTAGGGAATGAGCTTGTCGGCAAAGGGCCTATCCGCAAAGCCCTCGTCATGGCGCAAGGCTTTGCGACAACCGGCATACAAATGTGCGCCGGTTTGAGAGTCGCCGCTAGCAAACAATGTCACATCATGTCCCTGTCGAACCAGCTCCTCGGTCAACCAAGATACAATCCGCTCAATGCCACCATAAAGCCTCGGGGGCACGCTCTCAAAGAGCGGGGCAATCTGCGCAATTCTCAGGACTATCCTCCTCAGGCCTGTGCGGCCAATTTGGAATCAATCTCTGTCAGCAGGCAAGGGAGCGGGCAGATGTCCTCTCCTTCGCCTGCATAAGTTGCACTCTTGATCATGTGTCGCTCGATAAGCGTCCTGCTTAAAGTCTCGTTCTCTACAGGGCTCTGCCCTGGTCGGTTTAACCCAACCACCTGGAGAACTTTATAGTGCGGTCCCGGATGTAGCTCTGGATAAGGCTCCTGATCCCTGTCTTCAACAAGGATCCATGGACCTGCTGGTAGAGGTATCTGACTGTCCCGACCGTAAACGGCCGAAAACCAGCTGCGTATTCCCGCTTCTTCCATAAAGGCGAATGTTTCTTGCTCCCCTGAGGAGCTGAGAATTGCAAGATCAAGCCCTCTTGCGCGCAGGGCTTCAAGAAACGGAATTGTCGATGGGCGCAAGCACCAGTAGGCATATTTGCCCCGATCAAAAGACCAGATAACCTGCCACCCTTTTCTCGGAATGAGCACTTGTCCGACAGGCATCCACTGACGGTCGCCTAGCGTGCCAACTAGGTCAAGGAAGGCTATCATTAACTACCTTCACTTTTTTGATTGATTAAGGTTGCGTAGAGAAGCGCAATCCCTGGTTCCTATCTGTGCCGTTGCTTACACTCCTCTGCGCACAGAGAATTTACGGTCAGCAGTAGAGAGAGAACGTCAGTTGATACAGGAACCAAAACGAGGGATGAAACAGTACACATCACCCTTGCAAATTCATCAGAGTAGAATCAAGCCCGACACTTAAACACAGCAATATTATTTAGACCACTCTTCTGCTTGATGAGCAGCTTTTTTAGCAAGTAGTCAGACCTAAGATTAGAAAAATTTCTGTACTCTTGACAGCATTAAAGTCAGGTTCAACAGTTCGCTAGCTAGCGCGAGGCGCTTTTCTAATGCATTACCATTTGCGCTATACGATTTGCCACCACTATGCCGCAAAAATTTCATAAGCTCCAACGACTGAGGCCCGGGTCCCGACATTTTTTTGGGGAAAAGCTACGCTAAACTATTTGACAATACCAATAGCATCGTTATGGTTCACTACCGCTGCTCGGAATGCTCTTCATGCCTAGCTTATCCAAACCGACAAGCGGTCCAAAGAGCATGGCAAAAATTGCAGATATAATACCCGTAACTAAACTTACTTTTAAACGCATAGATATAAAATCAAAATAAGTGGTCGTTTTCGGTAAATCGGTGGTCAATCGCGGGTCGTAAATTAATAAACTGAGTACCGCGCCAGCTATAAAAGCGCAAACGAAATTGCGAATCCATCCATTAAGTGTTTTCCACTGTGGGTTGACATAACCAATAGCTTTCATGATCACTCCCGCAAAAAGACAAATGAAAAAGATAGGAGCAGCAAACATTGGACATGAATCAAAAAAAGTTTTGACATTTAGATGATGCAACTGCCCAGCCTCATCCATCACACTGATTTCCCCAAAGGCTACAAGCAATAGAACAAGCACCAGAGACAAACCGAGGGACAAACCAAATGAATAGAGGATAAATCGACCCATGGGATGCCTATCTGTCCAACTGCTGCGAGCTGAATGTGTTTCACTGTTCTCTTGTTGCATGTTCACCTAGCGTTGTCAGCATCTTTTCTGGCGCATCCTAACTCTTTTAGTATACCGTGAATAAAAGGGCTCTTTTGTTCATAGCAAGAACCTAGCCAGGTGAGCATTTATTCATCGCCGATCAAACTTGAAGCCTGTAGAATGAACAAAATATTCATTTGGTGAAGTGTTATTCACATGCCCGGCAAAGCAAAAGTTCTTACGCAAAAAGAAATTTCAGATATCTTCAAGGTGCTCAGAAACAGCCGGGACCAAGCGCTTTTCGCCTTGGGAATGTACACAGGACTCAGGATTGCAGAAATCATAGCACTCAGATATGACCAGGTTTTTACAGCAGGCAGTGGCGTCAGGAACCTGCTTAAGGTTGTTCGGTCAAAGAAGAAAAACACGGTCTACAGCGAGATCCCCATACATCCAAAACTGCGAGATCGTCTTCAAGCCTATCATAAACAATTTGATCGCAGTGAGTGGCTATTTCCTTCAGAAGGCTCAGCTACTGGGCATTTGGAGCGAGTGCGTGCTCACTACATTCTTAGAGATGCCTTTGATCGTTTGCGGCTGCAAGATGCGTCTACCCACTCGATGCGCCGTACTTGCCTGACTAACATGAGCCGAGCAGGTGTGCCATTGCGAACAATTCAGGACATTTCAGGTCATGCCAGTCTTAGCCAGCTACAGGAATATCTGGCGGTCGATCCTGCTGATAAACACAGGGCTATAAATTTGTTGAAATACTGATGGCTTCTAAGAATTCCTATTTACTGAGCGCGGAACAACGAGCAGAGCTTGTTCGCATACCGGATGATATTTCAGATAGGCTTCTTGCCCGCTATCACACACTTACAGAATACGATAAGGCAGTCATTCTGCGGCACCGTCGAGACCATAACAGGCTAGGATTTGCTGTGCAATTGTGCGTCTTGCGTTTTCCTGGCCGGACACTGGCTGATTTGCCAGAGATTCCGCCACGGGTTCTTTCAAACATTGCAGCACAATTAGATCTGCCAGCTTCAATCTTTGAGGAGTATGGCAGGCGAAACATAACTGTTTATGAGCACTCGAGAGAGATCCGGAAGCTTTACGGGTTTCGCAATTATGGCTGGAAAGAGATTCTGTTGATAACTCGCAGATTATTGCCGATTGCGATGCAGAACCATAGACCATTGCCGCTGGTGATGAAAGCATTGGACGTCATGCGAGAAGAGAAAATCATCGCGCCTGGAATAACAGAGACTGAACGCATAGTGGCACTGGTATTTGATCTGGCAAATGCTCGCATTGAACATCGGTTGATATCTGGTTTAACTGATGTTCAGATGGCCAGACTGGATGGGCTTTTGCGGACGGAGGCATCTTTCAATGGCAAGACTACATTTGCCTGGCTTGCTCAGGCTCCCCAGGCGCCGTCTGCAAAGAGCCTACGGAGATTAGTGCAAAGATTACAATTAATCAAGGACATAAGCCTTCCAGTTATTGACGGAAGACTGCACAGGGACAGAATCATTGATCTTTCCAGAAGATGTGGCAAGTATAAAAGCCAAGCGCTGCTGAAACTTTCAGAAAATCGCAGACATGCATTGTTGGTCAGCTATCTCTCAGAATTGTCTCAGGATCTCATTGACCAGACATTAGACATGTTCGACCGGCTTATGACTGAGTTGATGACTAAAGGCAAGAATCGGCAGAAAGAGTACTTCAAGGTTAATGCTCGCAAGTTTAATTCTCACTTGCGGATTCTGACCACCGCTGCAAAAGCTTTTCTACAAGCCAAAAGTGATGGACTTGATCCGTATGCCACTGTTTTTGAGCAGGTGGATGAACCAACGCTAATTGCCACCGTTAACGGCGCAGAAAATATAATCAGACCGGAAGACTTGGACTATCTCGATATGATTGAGAGCAAGTACAGACACATGAGAGCGGCTCTATTGGAGATGTACGACACATTGAACTTTCAATCCGTACTAAAGAAACAGCCTGCCCTTGAAGCTTTGGATCATGTTTCACGGCTGGCGCAATCGAACAAGCGTGTTACTGCGGTGGAGCAAAAGATAGGTGGAACCAAGGTCACAGCTCCTCTTGCCCATGTTACTAACACCTGGCTGCCTCACATTGTCACCGATGAAAACAAAGTTAATCCAAATTTCTACGAGGCTTGTGCTTATAATCGACTGAGAGGAAATATGCGCTCAGGGGATGCACATATTTCTGGAAGTCGCCGCTATAGAGACTTTGAAAGCTATTTGATTCCCCAAGAATCTTGGGACAATCTGGTGGCAACAAATACCATTGGACTTGCAATAACCACAAACGCCGCGGACTATCTGCAATCCAGAAAAGCAACAATGGACAAATTGATGAGATCGCTGCATGCCAATTTGCACAATCTTCCTGATATCTCCATAGATGCTGATGGTACCTGGCATTTATCGCCCCTAGAAAGCGAGGTGCCGGCTGAAGTAAAGTTGATTCAGCGCCGCATCTATAACCTCTTTCCGCGCATATCCATTCCCGATCTGCTTGTTCAAGTCAACTCAACGGTTGGATTTCTTCGGCATTTTACCCATATCGGCACCGGTGAGCCAGTGACCGGTGAGCGCCAAAGTGTTCTCCTTGCTGCCATAACAGCTTCTGGATTAAATCACGGACTCACCAAAATGGCCGACTCTTGTCCGTTCACCTACAAGCAACTTGCCGGCGCTCGTGATTTATATATTCGCGAAGAGACGCTATCTCGCGCTCAAGCAGATATAGATAACTTCGTTCTACACTCGCCTGTATCCGATGCCTGGGGTGATGGTACCAAATCATCCTCTGATGGAATGCGGATCAAAGTTGCTGTGCAAGCCGCTCACGCTGACAGGAATTCCCGTTACTTTGGAACTGGACGCGGCGTAACGATTTACAATCACGTGGCGGATATCGGACTTCCTTTTGCTCAAAAGGTCATCAGCACTAATGATCGAGAGGCCTTGCATGTTATTGATGCTCTCGAAAATCACGAGACAGATCTCAATATTCAGGAACATTACACGGATACGGCTGGATTTACAGATCACGTTTTTGCTCTCACTGCCTTGCTGGGCTATAAGTTCGCTCCGCGAATCCGAGATCTGTTCAAGCTAAAACTGTTTTCGATTGGACAATTCAATGACTTTGGCAAAGTGAACTCGCTTATCAAAGACCGCATAGACACCAAACTTATCAACGAGAACTGGAATGAAATTCTTCGAGCAACAGCATCGATTCGGCAGGGCACCACTTCTGCATCGCTCTTGATGCGCAAGTTGGCCTCCTATCCAAAACAAAATCAGATCGCAAAAGCACTGGCAGAAATGGGCAAAATCGAGCGTACCATTTTTATTCTCACCTGGCTGCAAGACCCGGCAATGCGCCGGCGCACTATGATCGGACTCAATAAGGGAGAGAATGTGCACTCACTTCAACGAGTTCTCTTTTTTGCTCGCCGCGGTGAGTTCTGGGATCGCAAGTTCGAAGATCAATGCAATCGTGCAAGCTGCCTTGGCTTGCTTGTATCAGCTGTTGGAGCCTGGAACAGTGTTTACCTTCCCAATGCCATTGAAGAATATTGCCGTCATGGCCACGACCTGCCACCAGAAATCCGGCAGCATATCGGACCTTTGGGGCATGACCACCTCAATCTGGTCGGTTACTACAGCTTCGATATCTTGCAGCAATACTCGTTAGACAATTTGCGGCCACTGCGCTCTGTCAGCGAAATCGAGATTGCTGACGAAGATGACGTTGAGGCTTACATGGCTCTGTCAGGGCTCTATTAGCCTCCTGCCAAGCACCTTAGCGTAGTAAAAATCCCCGATTTGGCGTTGTCAAACAGCTTAGCGTAGGTTTTCCCCAAAAAAATGTCGGGGCCCGAGGCCATTCAAGATGCTTCATAAGCAACTAGTGATTAGAGCCGGTATTAGCGCCTATAAATGTCAGCACCTAAAGCTCTTAGCTTAGCTTCCAAATGATCGTAACCTCTGTCCAAATGATGTAGCTCAGTTACTTCAGTAACACCCTGAGCGCCAAGTCCGGCCACAACTAGCGCGGCTGAAGCACGTATATCACTTGATCTTACTTCTGCACCAGTCAGACGCGGCACACCTTTTACTACTGCCGCATTGCCGGTAACAGTAATATCTGCTCCCATACGTCTTAACTCTGCTACTTGCATAAAGCGATTTTCGTATATTGTTTCGGTAACAATGGATGTTCCCTCAGCAGTAGTAAGTACTGCCATCGCTTGCGCTTGCAAATCAGTGGGGAAGCCGGGATAAGGTTGAGTAGTGATATCAGTAGAGCGAGGATTGTTTCTAGATCTAATTCTCAAAGAATCAGGTGCAAGAATTGAAATCTCCGCCCCTATATCAGACATTTTACTAATCACCGAGTAAAGAAGATGGGCATCAACCCCTTCCAGCATTATGTCTCCATGAGTAGCAATGGCAGCAAACATGAAAGTACCAGCCTCAAGACGATCAGGCATAGTGCTCTTTACTGCACCATGCAAATCAGCCAAGCTGACACCATCAATTACTATCTGATATGTGCCCGCTCCAGAAATTTTGCCTCCCATGGCATTGATGAATTCAGCCAAATCAACAATTTCCGGCTCTTGAGCTGCATTTTCAATAATAGTTTGCCCTTCGGCTGTAACTGCCGCCATCATAATATTTTCCGTAGCACCATGCGATGGTCGATCTAGATAAATACGACTACCAATTAAACGGGCAGCCTTGGCATTGACATATCCATATTCAATATTTATTTCTGCACCCAATAATTTCAAACCACGCTCATGCAAATCAATGCGCCTTTCCCCAATGGCACAACCACCCGGTAAAGCTACTTTAGCCTGACCAGCTCGAGCAAGCAATGGACCCAAAACAACAAAAGAAGCTCTAAATTGGCTAACCAGTTCATAGGACGCCTCGAAATTATTCAAGTTAGTAGCATCAATGGTGACTTCATTACCAGCAATGGTTACTTTGGCTCCTAGTTGCCTGATTACCTCTGCCATCATATGCACATCAGTCAAATCGGGTACATTTTTTAATACGCAAACATCGTTGCTTAATATGGCAGCAGCCATCATTTTTAAAACCGAGTTTTTGGCACCGGCAATTTTTACTGATCCAGAAAGTGGTCTGCCACCGCGAATAATTAAGCGCTCGTCAGCATCGACGGTCTGGACTTTGTCGATAATCTCCACTTTTTTTGGCTCGACTTCTTGCATCACTGGTTTATACATGAACGTACCCTTGATCCCTTCCCGATTGGTGAGTGTCATCGCACTATCTAATTTACACCAGCAAAGTAAACACCATGTTAACCAATGCCCGTCTAACAAAGGTTTTACGACGGATGTAGACCAGATTAACAAAATCCTGGAGCCATTTTGCTGTGCCCAAAATAATTTATGTACCTGGCAAAATACCCCTTTAATCACCCCAACACTATTTGCCAACTTGTTAAGAAGGTGTAAAAAGTTCTGATCAAAAATAACAAATAGGGAAAGACGATGAAAGCTGATATATTTTGATCTGGATAAGTGGCTATAGGCGAGGAAGCGTGGATTTACCCGTCATGAAAAGGGAAATAGCGGTTATAAGTTTGCTGTTTTGCTTGTGGTCTTGTTCTTTATCTGAGGAAATCAAGCATATCGAAGCCAGCAAAGAATACGAGGAACAGCAAGAAGCCTCACGCACCGCAGATTTAACTGGCGAACAAATTTTTATCAGAAGTTGCAATACCTGCCATCCGGGTGGGAAAGCAGGGTTAGGACCTAGCCTGGCTGAGATAAACCAAAAATATGAAGACGATAATGTTTTGAAACTACTTATTCGTCAAGGAAAAGGGATTATGCCCGGGCAGCCACCCAATATCATCAACGACAATGAATTAGATCATCTAGTCGCCTATTTAAGAACGCTGGAAACAAAATAAATCGCTTAGCAATCTATTTCAAAACCACTTCCAAAAGCCAGATTAAAATCAAGAAAAAGAATAAGACCACAATAATCCAAGTTGTTAGAGAAAGGTTGCTCATCATGACTGGTTCAACAGGACTGTACTCACGAACTATCCGCACTACCTTTTCTCGCTCACCCATATAGAATGTAGGAATCCATAGCGGCCAAGAACGTTTTCGTTTTGGATCAGGACGATATAAAATAACTACAAATTCATTGCTCAAATAAAGTCTTATAACCTGGTCCCAATTCACTGTTTTGCGCCTGGGCCAATAAGGACCCTGATACTTAATACCCCTCCTACTTATTTGCAAGCTAGATGGACTTAAAAATGGTCTTACGGCTATGGACAAAGCCAGCAACGCAAAGAGGATAAAAAAACCTTCGACGTTAATGAGAAGACGCCAGTTTTTGACCATAAAAAGCGGCGTAAAACAATATTTTGCTAGTCCTAAATAAGCAGCAGCAACTATAAGGCAGGTAATTGTCAAAATAGGATCCTGATTCTCGACAAAATTATGCTGAGATTCATCAGAATTAAAGGCTTCGGGCTGCTCTTGCTTTTCTACACCTACCACTGCTGCCCCTTATATCGCTTCCAGGGTTCAATTACCGACCCTCGGGCAGATTGCGATCCACCCCTACTAATTGGTGTCCGGAGAGGGAATCGAACCCTCACGGTTGCCCACACGCCCCTTAAACGTGCGCGTCTACCAGTTCCGCCATCCGGACAAAACATTTAAGTTTAACGCCTATTATATCGGTTCCGGGCTCAATAAACCTCGCCCCTCAATCTACATTATCTCCACTTCGCTGCTTTCTTGTAAACGCCTCTCCATGACCGCTATAGCGTTTCATGCTCATCTCCTATCTGCCCGCCAAGGCTGACTAAAATTTATATTTCAGCAAAGTAAGATTATACTTCCTGGGCATAGTACAAGTGAGCATGTTTACAAGGGAAAAAGAGTATAAACTAGTCTCGATAAGCATATTTTAGCTGCCCAAACACCTTTAACATAGAGTAACCGGAGTGTTTTCAAGATGTGATATAGCAATGAGGCGGAGCCAAGAATAGATAGAAGAAAGCAGCGAGGGCGAGGCGACATGCGCGGCGAGCCCGAGCGGGGATAAAGCGGAGAGAGCGAAGAATGAGCGAACGGAGCGTTTATAAATGGAGCATTTACAAGAAATGATGCAGTAGCGTAGCGAACGGCTGCGAGGAGCAGGCGGAAGCGAAGCGGGGGTATGCGGAGAGAGCGAAGATATGAGCGAACGGAGCATTTACTAAATTGATCGAAATGTATGTAGCTGGAATTGCCTTGGATGCGCGTAACGGACATCCTATTGTCATTCTTAATGACAGTACAAAGAGGCGAGCTTTGCCCATCTGGATTGGCGCTCCTGAGGCTACGGCAATAAGCCGTGCTCTCGACAATTACAAGCCTGAACGTCCTTTAACTCATGATCTACTTCTAAATTTAATTACTGGTCTTGGTTATAAAGTAAAGCAAGTAGAAATAAATGAACTTGAATCAAATACTTACTATGCCACAATCATTCTCCTAATCGATGATCCTGAACACAAGCTAGATACTACTCGCTCCATTGATTCCAGACCGTCTGATGCCATTGCTCTGGCTTTGAGAGCGAAAGCACCAATTCTTGTGTCGGCCCAGGTTGTAGCGGACGGCACAATACCTGCTGATTACGAAAAAGATGAAGAAGAAGCCGAGTCTTTTAAAAAATTTATTGACAATCTAAAAGCCTCTGACTTTAAGCCTAGAGGCGGTGAAGGTCCAAAGGATTGACTGAATTTCGTGCATACATGTTGGCGGGCAACGTCGCTCCGAACGGGCTCATGAATTTCGCCCCTACAAATCCACTGGATACCGTCATTTCGACGCGGACTCATGAATTTCGTCCCAATTTCGCCCCTACTGTTTTTTCAGAGCCTTATCTAAAGCTGCTTCTAAAGTACTAATTTTTGCCTCAAGCTGCTTTTCACGATCGCTGGTTAGACTGGCGGCCAATTTAACATCCTGGGCTTGCCAACGCTGCTGAATTTGATTTTGCTTAGCACCACGGTTCAATGTGAGATAGTCAGAAATACCGGCAAAAGAGCCGGCAACAAGCGAAACGATCAACATCAACCCTAAAGAAATCGAAAATCCATAATTAAACAAGCGTAAATGAATAAGGGTTTCCCAATTGCTTAAGGCTATGAAAACCAGGACAACCATTGCTGCCAAACTTAACCAATTAACCAATTGCCCTAAAGTAAGAGAAGGTTTTGTGCCGGGATTTTTATCAGTCATAATATTTATCTCAAATTTTGCGGATAGTTACGAACCAGGCATCCAATCATAATTATAACTGTAAAGTATCTAAATTAAAGGCAGGAAAAAGCATAAGCACAAGATGCGACCAATCCGGGGGTAGAGAAGTCCCAAACTCTAGCAATTGCTTAGATACTGGATGAATAAAACTAAGCATACAAGCATGCAAAGCCTGTCCCTGTAATCCAAATTTTTTTCTCGCGGCAGTTGTGCCTGTAGACTTATGGTTATAAACAAGATCTCCAAAAACAGGGCAATTTAAACTAGCCATGTGCACACGAATCTGGTGCGTGCGCCCTGTTTTCAACTCTAGCTTGACTAGAGAAAATAATTTCTTTCCTTCAGCACCAGGCCTGGTCTGATTTGATTCGGCGCAGGACAAAACAGTATAAAGAGTTTGGGCAACGCGACCATCTTTAAGAATAGCCATTTCGGTACGCTTTCTTGGATGCCTCCCGATAGGGGCATTTACTAAGCCTGATTGTAAAGGTAACCCTCCTTCCAGTATGGCCATATATATTCGTTTTGCTTCTTTGCTTTGGATCTGTTTAGCTAAGTGTTGATGAATACGATCTGCTTTAGCAACGACAAGCAGCCCGGAAGTATCCTTGTCAAGGCGGTGGACTATTCCAGGACGCAAAACACCGCCGATCCCTGATAGTGAACCTTCCATATGGTGTAATAGTGCATGCACAAGTGTGCCGGAATGAACGCCAGCCCCAGGATGAACGACCATGCCAGCCGGCTTATTCACCACAGCTAGATATTCATCTTCATAAATAATATCCAGAGGCATTGCCTGCGGCTCAAGTGTTGAGGACACTGGTGGCAATGTTAAGATAGTGATTTCCTGACCGGATCTCAGACGATAGCTTGCCTTTTCGGCCTTGCCATCAACCAATATGAGCTGTGCTTCAATCAATTTTTGCAATTGCGCCCGGCTGAATTGCTTTAAGTTTCCTGCCAGGAATTGATCCAATCTTTCTGCACCAAGACCTGATTTTAAGGGCTCTTCGGTTTGATACTTAACCCTAATTAAATCAGTATTTTCTGGCTTTTTGTCCATTGGCTTGATTTATTCTTGAGCGATAATGGGCATGTTTTTTTTATAAAAATATGCGGAAATGAGAATAAGCCCAATTCCTACATCGATTAAAACGTCTGCCCCATTAAAAACAGGGAAATGAATAAAAGTAAATTCAAAAAAATCAGTAACTCTACCGCAGCATAACCGCTCTAGCAAATTACCTAGCGCTGCTCCCAGAACAATAGACATGCCCAACTGCTCAAGCCAGACCCTTGGTATTCTGCTGGAAAAATATCGCTGCCAATATACGATTACCAATATAACGTAAACCGCAGCAGCTATGGACTGCGCCAACATCTTATGCCCTCGCCCAATACTAAAGGCGAATCCGGTATTGCTTGTCAGTGTCAGATTTATGAACCCAGGAATAAATATCTGACTACCACCTGGCTGCAAATGAGCATGAGCCCAATACTTGCTACTCAGATCCAGGAATAAACAGATTAATAGTACAAATAAGCATAATATCTGACGCCAATTAATTGACACTAATTCTGGCTCTTAGAACTGGATTTTGACTTTTTCTTTGGGGCTATCGATTCACTGGAAGACCCTGTCTGAACTTCTTTTCCTTCATTTTCTTTATTGGCGACATGATCTTTATTCTCAGATCTTTCTGCCACCGTCGGTATTGCATCATCGTGAGTAGGAGGCACTACATTCAGACGGCGCGTAAGGAATTCAAAACCAACCAGAGAATTTTTGGCTGCGTTAGTTATGCCTATTTTGGTCATTAGCAACTCGTTATGATTGCTAGGATTAGCCTCCAATATTCTCTCTAAAATAAAGTCATCTTTTTCAAGAGCATTTGTATCGAGTGCCTTCCATATTTCTGTCTGAGGTACATTGGGGAAAATTTGCTGCAGACTCGGATATTGCAAATTTTGGCTAGTGATTTCTGCTACGGCAGCAAGCCCCGGAGGCAATTTAACTTCTACTTTTGCCGAATATTTCTTGCTCGCCTTCACTTGCTCCGGTGCCACAAAATCAACTTCAAGTTGCTTTGCTAATCCATAAACCACTTTCACTTTTTCATAGTCAATGCGATCGCCAATGATCTTCCAGCCATCGCCAAACTTTTTCAAATACAGCTGTCCTTCTGAAACAGAGCACAGCTCACCTTTACCGTTGACACTAGGTACTTCATTAGCTGCTGTTCCCGAGGCAATATCGCGAGAAGTAACAGTAGCATAGTTACCATCCATTCTAATTTGTTTTGTAAGCGAAGCCGATTTTGCATCCGGATATTCGTCCCAAAATTCTTTCGTTAAATCGGCAACCGCTTTCTTATCTAGCCCATCATTGTTTACGTAATCATCGGCATAATAACTCATCAAAGTATCAAGATTATGGTCATTCCATTGCTTTTCAAGAAGGTTTAAGAAGTTTTCCACTTCTTTGCGCTCTTTAGCATGTTGAGCAGGATCCAGTTCAAGAGAGAATTCTCCCTTAGCAGTATTTCCCAGTAAAATTGCCGGTTGGGACTCTATAGCAAGGGCCGCCGGCAGGTATGATAGAACCGGTATTACCCCCGATACTAATACAGCCATTACCAAGCAGCACCCTAATTTATTTTTATAACCGCTCCGTTCGCTCATAATCTTTGCTCTCTCCGCTTATTTCCGCTCGGCTCTTATTGTATCGTTTCAGCGGCAAGCCCGCTCGGTATAACTTATATCCCTCGCGGCCGCTGCGCCGCACATGTCGCCTCGCCCTCGCTGCTTTCTTCTAGCTATCTCTTCATTGTGCCTTGTTTTCCTCTAACTCGTTCGCTTCACTGCTACGCCGTTCTAGACGGCAACCAGCAACTTATTCATCGTTTCAATATTTTCTTTAATTGAAACAGCTGATTTTTCTAAGGCTGCCAATTCAACCTCGTTTAGCTTCAATTGCACTATTTTTTCAACACCCTGCTCGCCTAGTATTACTGGCAAACCCATATAAATATCTTTCAGTCCGTATTCGCCTTGAGTCCAGACAGAACAGGGCAGTAACCTTTTTTTGTTTTTTAATATAGACTCCACCATAACGGTAACAGCCACACCCGGCGCATAAAAAGCACTTCCTGTTTTAAGTAAGGCAACAATTTCAGCACCACCGTCTCGCGTGCGCTGCACGAGCGTGTCTATCTTGCTCTGGGGCATGAGTTCAGGTAATGGTACCCCATTGACTGAAGAAAACCTAGGCAGCGGCACCATTAAATCACCATGTCCACCCAAAACCATGCATTTTATATCTTCTCCAGACAATTTAAGCTCTTGAGCAACAAAAGTTTGGAAACGAGCACTATCTAATACCCCAGCCATCCCCAGTACCTGATTTGCCGGCAAACCAGTAGTTTTTTTAGTAAGATAAGCCATGACATCAAGTGGGTTAGTAACTACAATAAAAATAGCTTCAGGAGAGTATTTCTTGGCCTCTTTGGCAACACCCTGAACAATGCTGGCGTTCGTCTTCAAGAGATCATCGCGCGACATACCTGGTTTGCGAGCAATACCAGCAGTAATCACTACAATGCGCGAATTTTTTGTGTCTGCAAAATCCTTTGTACCAAATATTTTGCGGTCGTGTCCTAGCAGTGGCGACGCTTCTAGCAAGTCAAGAGCCTTTCCTTCAGGAAGCCCTTCGACAACATCGATTAGTACCACGTCTGCCAGGTCTTCTCCACAAATATACTGGGCTGCCGTTGCTCCCACAAATCCAGCTCCAATCACAGTTACTTTTGCCACGCTAATTATCTCCTTGGTTTCTTCACAGGCTCAGTAAACCCCGTCCCTGAGCATTGCCTTCCTGGCTCACTAAACCTCGCGCCTACAATTGTTGCACAAAGATATCCTGCCGGAAAGGATTTTTCCATGACTTAGAGCAGACATATCTTTGCAAGCAAATATTTGATGTTAGTATTGGGAATATTGCTTTAGAGAGACTAATGAATAGATCTATTCACTATTATTTTATCCTTATAGCCCTGGGAGCAGTCCTTATTTTAATGCTCCCAGGAAAGACAACAGCCGAAAAAACAACAAAACCGCCAAAAGAAGTGCAATCGGAAGAAATTGAGCGGCCCGGTGAAAAAGTGCAAAGCCCGCCACCAATATTAAAACCTGATTTGCCTAAAATGGCTGAGCCCAAACACGAGCAGGCACTGCCAACGCGCCGGCAACTGAAAGGCTCCGTTCAACACAGTGAAGTTATCAAACCAAACAGCGCTCAGTCGCATATGGGAACAAGTGAAAACGGACAGATTGATGGTAGCAGCAAGCTTAACGGCAGTCTAGGCAAAGGAATGTTCAATCTAAAAAGCAAGAAATTTAGCGGCGGCATCAATCAAAATAGAGAAAGTGGATTAGGCATTATCGGACTGAAGTTTGCTATATATTTGGGCAGAACTCCGATAATATATCAAGTATTCCCTGAAACACCGGCAGCTGCTGCCGGCTTACAACCAAGAGACACTATTATCGCTATTGACGGCATACCAACCTTTGGTCTTTCCAAAAACGAAGTGTATAACATGATTGTTGGCAAGCCCGGTACAGAAGTAACACTCTCTTATACACATAATCGTAATTTTCAAACACGCACTTTAATTCGTATGGACGTAAACGCTATTCCTGATCCAAGAGTGCGCCGTGATTACCTAAGTATGTAGGCGATATCGAAGAATGCAGCTATGTTTTGATGCCACTAGATTTGGTGCCGGGCTTGACGGAGCAATCCTGCTTGCCGCCAAGAAAAAGATTCCGGCTATCGAATACTCGTTTGCTCCTTTCACTGTTAGGGGTGAAAAATCAGCTGGTTTAAGCACCAAAGAAACGGCTTTTCTTGAACGCATAAAAAGCTTATCCGAAGAAAACAATATTGCTATTGCTTGCCTTAATATTGATTACTGCCTGCCTGTCGACAGTAAACCAACCGACAAAAACTTTGCCAAGATGGTCAACAAAGTTGTCAAAGTAGCCAAAATTGTAAACTGCAAAAAATTGGCCATCACCGTCAAAATAACTGGCGAAAACAATTGGCTGGAGAATGCTGAAGGGAAAATAGGAATTCTCAAAACTGAGCTAGAAGAGCAAGGCATAGGACTGCTGCTACGATTATCAACAGCAAAAGAGTTCAGAAACAAATCACTAAAACACTGGCTGGCAATGGAACCTCAAAACTGGCGTGACTTGATGGCTGGTTGTCCAGGACTAGCTCTCAGTTTTTCACCAGCTGATTGCGTTTGGCTGGGAATTGATTATCTAAAAATATTATCCGGCATAGTTTCCGGCATCGAACACATTGAAGCTCATGACATTGAAATAAGCCGTACAATGTTGTCAGACAGCGGCATGTATGGTCCTTTATGGTGGCGATATCGGGTGCCCGGCAAAGGACAAGTGGATTGGTCACAGTTAATCGAAGCCCTGAAACTATACGGTTTTGAAGGTTATTTTTCTATTCATCTTGACGATGAATTTGTCAATGACGATCTAGAGAGCCTGGAAGAGGCGCTAGACAATGCTCTAAAATCAGTTGCACCGCTGGTAATTGCGCTTTAGGAATAGAGTAATAATAGATTAAATGAACTATCGTCGTATACAATCGCTCCATAATTATAAAATGAAAACTGGGTTTGCTGTCTGGCCGACCGTAATTTTTGTCGTTTTTAATTGTCTCTATCCAAGCTCAGCTTATGACGCCAATTCGCCGCTAACCAAAACCCAACAATCCTCAGCAAAAAGAGGCAACAGTTATGCAGGCTCTGGCAAGGCAGAAAAAGCACAAAGCAGCTATCAATCAACTATTGATGAGGCAACTAGTATCGAACAATGTCTGGCACTGGTGAAAAACACAGAACATCTCGGCAGCATACTGTTGCCAGTCCGTCGTAATTGCCTAACTAAAGCGCTGTCATTGGCAAAAACTGATGATGACTATTTCCAAATTGTTCTGTGCGCCCGCCAATGCCAGCTTTATGAAATTACAAAACAATGTATTGATGCTCTTATAGCTAGAGCAAAAACAGAAGACGAATTACTTGCCCTGGCTCATAAATCCTTGTCTATGGCAATTGATGATGTTGCTCATATTGCCATGGAAAAACTTTATCGAGAAATAGCAAGTGGACAAGAAAATGCAGTGGAGCAAAGCGCAGCGAAGAGCCGTGTGCAGCGAAACGGGGAAAACGCGGAGGAGGCGAGTAGCGAGCCGACGGAGCGATTAAGATTAAGAACAAAGCAACTAGCTTTTGCCGAGCAAGCCAAACTAATGGCCATGGAAGACCTTATGCGCAAAGCCATAAAAGACATGCTTGATCAAGAACAAAGCGCTCACGGATTATGCGCCTTGGTGACAGCTATCGAACCATTGGAAGTACCTGATTTGCAAAGAAAAATTCTGCGCAAAGCTGTTTACCAGGTGGCAACTGTCGATGACTGTAAAGAAGTATATGAAGCAGGCCGGCGCTTGGGACAGCAAGACATAGTCGATCTGGCTGGTTTTAAGGGTAGAAAAATGCTTCTTATCCAGCAGGCTAATGCTGAACAACAAGCTATCAAAGAACAACAAGAAGCGCTAAAAGAAGAACAAGAATTAAGACAGGCTGAAGAAACAGGACAAAGCCCACCTCCCAAAAACCCTACAGAAAATAAAACAGGGAACCAACAAGAGAATAAAGGCCCGGCCCATACTGGTCCTGGATTCTAAAAAAATAGCAAAGGGCTAGAACCCCGACCCGGGTATTACGGCCCAGGTCGGGGTTAGCAGAGCTATGCAGTGCCGTGCCCTGAATTATCAGGACAAGGGCCACAGCAGACACCGAAAGTGTGTCATAGCCTCGCCACTTCCTTCGAGCTCCTTCTGGAACGCTACCAGACTGGTGGCATCCCTACCAACCATCAGGTTTTCATCCCGCATAAGCGGTAAGTGCCCCTTCCGGAACCACACTGAGTCTCCACCAGTGGAGGCAGCCAGCCATGCCCCGTTGTGGTGCCGTGACTCCGCCCATAAGCGACCACACAACTGGATCACATGGTGCACATGCTGCTCCTCTTGCTCTTTCCCTTGCATTACCCCCTCCCTTCTTGCTCTGTACTCGTTCTTTGTCCGCTTGTCTCTTGTCTTCCGTCCAGGTTTGCGGTTTTGCATGACGCAACCTAACAAACCAGGACTAGATCACTAGATATGCCTATCACGGCATATTCACAGTGACCAATGGGATAGTGGAATGATACTTATAAGTTCCAAAAATTAAAAACAAGAGACAGTCTACAATGGCATCTTATCTGGTGGCAAAGCAAGCCCCCTGCTTTTGTATTTCTTGAGCCTGAATTTATGCAGCTTTTCGTAAAAGACCAACGGTTCAATACTTCAAGATTTAGTGACTAATTACTCTATGACCAATAAATTTGAACCCCATTTTTTCAACCAAATTTTCTTCTATTAAATTGCTTCGCAGCAGCTAGCGCAGCTTTGAAAGCACCTGACAACACCGAGAAACCATTCTATTGACAATCGCTGCACCTCTGCTGGGATTATATCAATCCAAGATTTCAGCCGTATATTCACTACGAGTGGATAAAGCTCTGGCATTACCGACTATAAGATGTGATCTTTTGCTTTCATAATAATTCAGTGCATCCTGTACATGTTTAATGGTGGCGGGATCTGACTCTAGATCGCGGGCATTAGCAAGAATTTCTCTATATGCCTTTTCAATTTCGGCCGTGTACTGATGGTCACCAACGGCGCCGCCTGAAACAGGCTGTCCTTGAGAATCGTATACACGCCAAGGCATTGGTTCATCGAATGCCAGACAACCAACAATATCTGGCACTACTGGCAGTGGCTCATCCCAGCTTAAGGCGTAACTGAAAAGATGGCGGTCTTTTTCCTTAGCAACAAAGCCCTTGTGCGGCCCGATGATGTCTGGTGCCCACGTCATAGTTAGCAACGCTGGCTCTTTACGCCGCGGCCCCTTGTAAGCACTCATGGGAATTTCAAAGAATTCAGCTAAGGACTGCGCTAAGGGACGACTTTGCGGTCCGTAAAATTCCACTGCTTCAGGCTGATCCACACAAAGTCCACCAAGTACCCCCTTCAGAACTGCCAGCATTTGTCCTATAGTGACAGGATCTTCTTTTACCCTATGCTGACGCGTAGAAGTGCGCAGCAAAACACTACCGTATAAGATATAAAGCCAGTCTCGAGCATTCAGAGTATTTTTGCTGCTAATATTTTCTAGCCTTTTTACGACAACTTGTTTGTGGATAAATTCTTTTGATTGATCGGCATCAAGTTTGATCTGTCCAATCTTTTCCAAAGTCAGTCGCGCTTTATCCACTTGCCGAGTGAGGATATAGCAAACTAATAAATTAAGCAAAGTATCAAATTCATTGTCTTTAGCCAGTGACTCTTCAAGATAAGGAATTGCCTGCTCGAAGCGCTGCATCGACATAAGAGCAAAACCTAATTCATAATTAACTGTCGGCTCGCCCGGAGCGATTTTTGCGACTCGGTTGAGAAGCATGGCCGCCAATTCATGCTGGCGAGCTTCAATCAAGCTATAACCAGCCTCAAATAGTTCTCTGCCTATCGCTACCGTATCATTCTTTTTGTATTCTGTTTTCGGGGCAATGCCCATTTGTTCTGATGCTGATGGTTGCGGAGCAAAGGGCAAATGCTCAGAAAGTTTAGTCAATCGTTTAGACAAGTCAGATCTGCCGCCTTCCCGCATTATTTCTGACATCAAAGCCATAGCCTCGGTATCGTCAGGGTTTTCCAACCAATAATTCCTAACCAGGGTCAAAGA
>Ga0206975_1125_pt1 | contig 19154 bp, 20 predicted proteins | sample Alteio_BWOrgHeat_81_FD_152919 | JGI IMG/M metagenome (GOLD analysis project Ga0206975, IMG submission 152919) | Enriched cells from forest soil in Barre Woods Harvard Forest LTER site, Petersham, Massachusetts, United States -... | ecosystem: Environmental > Terrestrial > Soil > Temperate forest >... | reverse complement strand
TCTTACCCGGCTTCTATTCTTTCTTATGCGGGAGCGATAGATTCTCCGCGTTTTCTATTCTTTCCTACACGGGAGCGATCAATTCTCCGCGTTTTCTATTCTTTCCTACACGGGAGCGATAGATTCTCCGCGATTTCTATTCTTTCCTACACGGGAGCGATAGATTCTCCGCGTTTTCTATTCTTTCCTACCCGGGAGCGATAGATTCTCCGCGATTTCTATTCTTTCCTACCCGGGAGCGATAGATTCTCCGCGATTTCTATTCTTTCCTGTGCGGGAGCGATTGATTCTTACACGGCTTCTATTCTTTCTTACGCAGGAGCGATTGATTCTTTGCTCGTTACTATTATCGCTCTTATACAAGATAAATGTCCAGCGTTTCCCCCACTTTCCGTGAGGCCCTAGGATACTAACCAAAATCTGATTTTGACGGAAAAAGTAAACGAGTAAGGTAATTTTAATTCAGTCTTTAATTATCTTAGCCTTTAACTATGAAAAAAGGGAAAGATTACGAAGAGTTAGTAGCCGGAATCTATCGAGAGCTTTCACCAATGGCCAAGGTTGTCTTGAACGATAAAATCTTAGGTAGGAACACAAATGGAAACAGGGAGATAGACGTTTCTATTCGTTCTGAGATTGCCGGGCATAAAATATTGATTGCCGTTCAAGTCCGGGACCGGAAAACTCCGGCAGATATAAATCAGGTAGGCGAATTTCAGGCAGTTCTTCAGGACATCGGAGCATCTTCCGGAGTCCTTATCTGTAGTGCGGGATTCACAAAAAGGGCCCGTGATGCCGCAAGAAGTGCTAAAATTGACTTGTGTACTGCTTATGATGCAAGTACCAGAAAATGGAAAAAGGACATAAAAGTGCCTTTGCTAGTAATATATATTGAAAGAGAAGCGAAAATGCGCTTCACGCTATTAACGACTCCAGAATTTCATGAACTCAATAAAAACCCGGTAGTCATTGGAGCTGATATGGGATCTGCTGTGTTCAGCTATGATAAGGGTAAAACCCACACTTCTCTTATAAAAGAAGTGAGCGAAAGGGTGAAAGACGAGGATTTTTACAAAAAAAAACTGGGACTCATGAAGTCAACGTTCCAATACCTGGATTGGAAATGGAGGTAGGTGGAATATTTATTCCTATAAGCAAATTGAGTTGCCAGTACATTGTTAAGAAGACAGGATATTTTAAACACCTTGATGCTGAGAACTATAGAGGTATTATGAATGAAATGACAGAACAGTTTAATCCAACCATGCTCAGTGTACATATTCAAGTTCCTGTTGAGAATTTTGACAGCACCTGGGAACGGGTCAATCCCGAAGAAATTGCAATTACACCTATTACGTTCACATTTGAATCCAGTGTCCCTTTTATTCCGGAAAACCTCGTACAAACTGCAGGAACCATCCGGCTAGTTAAACAAAAATAGAGCTGCGATTTTCAGAGCTCTACTTGGAATATCTCAGTCACAAGCTTTCGCACTAGATATATAAAAATTTGGTTATCAGTACACAAGGCAGCTACCCTTACCTTTACCACTAGTTTATATAAGGGAATGAATTTTGACTGAAATTAGACTCACTTTTGAGTGGCGTACTGGTGTTGGAAGGAGAAACAAATAGCTGGGTACCTTTGAAAGTAGGACTCTATCCGAATTTAAGCACTGTTAACTAAGTCAGCTAAAGCCTCGAGTCGAGATTTATTCCTGCTATAAACAACCTTTGTACTTCCATTTTCAAGTCCCATAAAAGAAGAATCATCTATCTTAATAATTGTGTTTTTTGCAATTCTATTATCATTACCGATTCCCTTTTTTGTGAAAGAAAGCAACTTATTCTTTTTATCAAGTATCGCATCTTCAAGAGTGAATTCTGGTTTTCCATTAATAGCATATATATTTTTATCCAAAATAGAGAAAGACTCGGAACCTTCCTTGCCGTCTTGAAATCGAAAAGTATTTGTCCATATTCCAGGAAATATTATTTTCATATCTAAAATCGCTTCGACATCTACTTCGTGTTCCTTTCGCAAATGTTCCAATTCGATTTCAAGCTGACCACATTTTCTCTCACTATCTTCAATTTTTTTTTCTAGTTCCTTTGATTTTCGGGAGGAATGCTCAATCTGGCTTTCAAGAAAACTGTCCTTTTCAGTCATTTTTTTTGTATACTCAATATCCTTTTCAGCGCTTTTTGCTGCAACCTCTTTATCCTTTTCGAAAATCAAATCCTGTTGTATTTTCCTATTCGCTTCCTCTGATTCAACAAGTGCTCTCTCTACAGCTGTTTTTCCAGATTCAAGCTCAGCAATATTATTTTCCAACCCTTGCTTTTCTGCATATACACGAGACAAATTTTCATCAGCTTCCTCCTTTTCTTTACGTAAGTTAATGAATGCTTTTTTCAGGTCCTCATATGTTGACTTCATGACTACTCTGTTTTTATCCATTATGGAATAAATTCCAGGAGTAATCCATTTTGAAAAAGAGAGAAAAATAAACCTGGAAGCACTTGTGAGCAGTAAATAAGATGTAACTGCAATAAATGCAGTCCCAATTGGGAACCAAATCAACTTATGACTTCCTGCAGATTGAATGTAGTCCTGAATAATTTTAATTCGTCCATCAAGTTTGGTATCAGTATCAAAATTAAAAATCGAATACGACAGCCTCCAATTATTAAGCAGCCATGACACGATAAGAGTTCCTCCAAACGGATTCCTAGCTCTTTCCATCATATTCTCCCCAAACTCTTTCAATCGGCCTAGAATCATTATACTAAGAATTAATAATAAATAGTTATCAATACGAAAATTACTGGAATCCCCCTTCAATGTCTTTGGCCCATAATTCAAAGGTTACATCTTCTTTACTTTTAATCTCGACGAATCCAAAATTTCTCTCTATTCCTAATTCGTCAATGGCGTCAGAAAATCGATAAGTCATTTGTCCACTACTGTCTAAGATAATATACTGAGCGGCAATTTGCCCGTTTGCGTCCTTAAGAGAAAGAACAATTCCTTTGCCATAGGCTGGAGGATTATAACGAAAGCTAAATTCCGTGTCATAATAATCAATTCCACCATTAACAAATATTTGGATAGGGATATTTGCTTTTAATGTGACTAGTTGGCGATTAATTTTAAGTTCGTTGCTCATTTCGGCACTTGAATTATGTTTCTTTATCCTAACCGCATTCAATGGATGATATTTGCCAGTGGGATCCTTCCATGGATAACATTCAATTTTCTTTCCATCCAAATTTTTCATCAACTCCCAACTGCTTCCAATATCATACTCCTTACCAGCAAGCACAGTTTCGACAAAATATTTTGCTCCTAAGAATCCATTCTTCTCAGTAAAATACTTTTCGTTTTCCTTCAGTAATGAGAGAAAATCCTTTTCCTTAATAATCTTGAACCCCGTGTCAGCATATAAACTCTTAACCTCTTCGACTGTTTTCTCCTGAGCATTCTGTAATTTCAAGAATTTCGAAAAATTAATAATATTAATAGATTTACCTCCAGTATATCGCCTAAACTCTTCTATTAACTCATATTTAGGTAAAATTGCTGTGTTTTGATGACGATAGAACCAATCCTTATGCTCTTCATTTGTTACTAGTACAACGTTTGAGTTTGTTTCCTTACCAATTTCGAGAGTAACCTGCCATATAATTAAATCTCCAATTCCCTCATCGGGCTTAGCCTGGTCTTTCTTCTTGAATCCAGGCGGTACGCCATGCTCAAATCTGAACTGCATTTTAGCAGCCAAAGACTCTGCCGTTTCCTTAAGTTCAATTATTGTTTCAGGAGTAAATACATCCTTATAAATTAGACTAACAGGGTCATTCCATTTCCAATTCATCAAATCATCCGAAAGAGCATTCAATTTTTCCCTATACTCACTCTTTAAAGCATTGATTTTCCCTTCAATGTCTTTTAATCTAGCATAATCTGAATTGGTTTCAAAAATCGGGAAGCGCTCCAATGAAATTTCAGCCTTATTAAGCCTATCTTGAGATTCTATAATCTTATTATAAGTTTCGGCTATCTTTTGTCCTCTGTTCTTTGCAAATTCCCTTGCAACCCTCGCGGGAATAAAAAGTCGCTTCCCTTTCTTGAGGTCTTTAAATATTCGTGAGAACTCCTGAACTGATTCTTTGCTTGTAAAATAAGGAACAAGAAGCACCATTGTATCAAACACGTAAACGCAATCATCCTTAACCTCCTGAATGTTTTTATGTTCAAAAGAGAACACCTTGTCAGCCTCGGGAAAGACCTTTTCTAAATAAAAATTGTCGGGCATATTAAAATAATTGAATGAATCTTAATGCAATTTTAGTCGTGTCAACTTGACATATTAATACTTTAGTCCAATGCTTTTCTTTCAGGTATTCTCTCGCTCGGCGCAGATATGCAGCGCCGCGAGCGCGTTTGATTATCCGTGCCTTTTTTTTTGTACTCCCAATTTTGTTCTAGCCATTAATGGATTTTCAATCCAACCGAAAAAGCGACTTTATGAGTTAACAATCATGAAAATCTGCGCTAGTTACGAAGATTTTGACAATGAAATCAGTCGTTCCCTGCAAAGAGTTCGAAACTCCCAACTCTGTGGGCTAATTTTTTTGTAATGGTCTTGTTTTTGACTTAAATAATTTGCATTAAAATTCAAAATCTTTTCATGAAAGGGCTGCATAACTTCCACAAATTGCCTAGCTACAGGAACAGATTCTTTTGCTAAATTAAATTCCAACACCAATTTATTATATTGAATGAGTTGCATCCTTATAAATCCATGTAAGTCAAGAGTGCTAATTTTTAGGTTTGCTATCGATTTGAATATTGCTTCGTCTTCAACAAGCAACTCCATGTTTGCTTCAGCCAACAGGAATTGAAAATATGATTCATCATTATTAAATGGAACGATTCCAAGACCACCCATGTCATCAAACTTAGCGCTTATGCTTGTGTCAAGTAACAAGTGCAACCAAATAAAATATTTTTCATAGCAGTTTTTGAGAGAGATAATTTCTTCTGTTTTCAGAGAGAATTTGACCTGATTAGTCAACTGAAGCTCCCCTTTAAGCATTTCAACCTTTTCAACAAATACCGCCTTGGCACTTTCAACTAAACTCGTGACTTTGCCAATATCTTCCATCGTTGCAATGCTCTTCCCTTTTTCGGTGAAGTACGATTTGCCAAATGCTAGATAAAGACTGCACAAAAGTGTCCCAAAAATGGCAATTAGCTCTAGAATACTTTGATTCATCTATGACACGAATTAATTGAAATTAATTTCAGAAAGATAGCACGATTTTTTAAAACTTGATATCATGCAAATCCAAACTACACGCTTAGGCTCCGAGAAAATAAAAATCACAGTTTACCGTTCATTTTTCGGGCAACTGATTTCCCGAAATTATAAACGGGAGTCAATTTTTTTTCGTCTGCGATTAATTCATTACTCTGAATAACAAATTGCATAGCACCCTCTGCTCCATCACGAACTTCCATAATAAAACTGAAAAAAGGATTGAATTGCTTAAATAAGAGAAGTTCTGGCTCCAAGGATCGCAAAAGATCAATATCATTTGTACTGAAAAGAAAGTTTTTGTCCAGATGAGGATTTCCAATCATAGTCCGACTTGAATTAAATACAGAAAGCATCTTTGATAAAAAATCCTTGGGAGAGATCCTCAACCTTGTTTTTGTATCTGCCTTAAGTTTAAAAACTGAAAATAGATTGTCTCGTTACATAAACACCTCTACCTCTTTGTGGCTGGTTACCCCAAATAAGTTCAATCGTTTCATCAAGGGTCTTAATGGTGCATACATTATCATGATCCAGATGGCTTTCGTTTTTAAACGTAACGATGCCATGAATGGTATGAGCAAATTTCTTTATTTCAGCTTCAAAGGAGGAATCAACCATGGGCGTATTTCATAAAGTTAAACAAACTGGAAACGGGAGAATGTAAACTACTATACAGATACCCTAACACACAAACAACGCCTCCTATCCGCGCAGACGGAAATAGCTGTTCAACTCTGACCTAAATAAAGAATCCTGGCCCTATTCCCTTCCGGGAAAAGCGGTGATGAACACCACAGTTTAGGTCAGGATTAATTCCATTACAAGTGTAGCTCAATTGCAATTCAAATGCAAATCTCTAAGGGTGGGCTGAGCACTTCTACTCACCCCCCAGCCCCCTCTCTACTTCGTAGAGAGGGGGAGCCAAAGCTTTAGCAGGCCTTAACTCCCCCTCTTTTCGCCAGAGGCGAAGAGAGGGGGTTGGGGGGTGAGTTCAAGCACTCCTCCTAAACTCCGAACAAATCACCGCCGTAGCAATGGCCGCATTGAGCGATTCGGCAGTAGAAATGCCTGATTTCAAGTCCGACACCGGGGTGCCGAAGGAGGGGATGCGGATTTTATCGGTAATATATGGGAGCAGTTCGGGGGATATGCCTTTGGATTCGTTGCCTATGACGATGAATCCTTTGTCGCTGAGTTTGGTCGCGTACAGGTCGGCCCCATCCAGCACGGCACCGTATACTTTGCTGCCGCTGAGTCCTTTGAGGAAGTCGCCCAGGTCGGTATAATGCACTTTTACCCGGGAAATGCTACCCATGGTGGCTTGTATGACTTTGGGGTTGTATACCTCTACCGTTTCGGGGGAGCAGATGATGTTTTCTATGCCAAACCAGTCGGCTATGCGGATGATGGTGCCCAGGTTACCGGGGTCCTGGAGGGTGTCGAGGACGATGTTCAGCTTGGGTGTGAGCTGGGCCGGATCGAGGTCGTACTTGGGTATTTCGCATATCGCCAGTACTTCATTGGGCGAGTTGAGGGAAGAGATGCGGTTGAGCTCGCTTTCCTTGATACGGATCACATCAATGTGGTAGTTGAAGATAGAGAGCTGGAAGTTGCGGCTGGAATAGATGGTTTTCACCTTGATACCGGAATGCAGCAGGTCGTTGACGATCTTCACCCCTTCGGCCACGAAGAGTCCCTCCTGCTCCCGGGTCTTTTTCAGCTTGAGCGAATTGATGTATTTGATCTCGTTTTTGGCCAGCATAGGAAAAAAGCGTTCTCTTTTTCGGGATCCTTATCTTTGTAAAGGAATAAAGTCCGGATAACAGCTATCTCATTCCATTAACCTCAAGGGGCGGTCAGCATAACTAACATTTCCTGCCTATCTTTGAGGAATTGGATCGGATTTTGAACAGCTAGCTGCAAAAATACCAAAACCCACATAAAAGCAAACATTAATAGTGCATAAAGCCGGGAAATACTCATTATTAGCATGCTGCCTGGCCCTTGTTTTCATGAATGCAGGATGCGGAAGCGCCCGTAAGCTGAAGGAGAATGAGCTGCTGCTCAAGAAAAACAAGATACGCACAGCCAACAACTCCCTCAACCGGGATGAGCTGGCCACCTATGTACGCCAGAAGCCTAACCGGAAGATCTTTTTCTTTTATCCTTTTTACCTGGAGATCTATAACCTCGTCAACCAGGATAAGCTGCACCAGCATAAGATGCACCGGGATGCCCGGGTGGACCGTATCAACGAGAAGCGCCGGCTGAAGAACCTGGCGGTGAATGAAAAACGCAAGGCCGAAGGCAAATCGGAAAAATCGCTCAAGCTCAAGAGCAAGGACCGCCTCACCTTCCGGGAATGGCTCAGCAACATAGGCGAGGAACCCAGCGTATACGACTCCTCGGCCATGCACAAGTCGGTCAAGCAGCTGAACCTCTACCTCAAAAGCAAGGGCTACTTCAGCAATACGGTGAAGGACTCGACCGTCATACGGGGCAAGAAAATAAAGGTTTACTACATCCTGAATACCGGCCTGGCCTCCACCATCAACCGCATCAGTTACGACATAGACGATACAGCCATCGCCCGCTTTGTGTTGCCCGACTCGGTGAACTGCCTGGTACACCCCGGTCAGAACTACGATGCAGACAACTTACAGAAGGAGCGCGACCGCATCACCCGCCTTTTGCGTAACAAAGGCTATTATTTTTTCGACAAGCAGTACATCTATTACAATGTATACGACGGGCCGGCGGTACGCACGCTGGATGTGTCTATAGGCATCAAGAAACGCACCGAGGCGTTGAACCTGAGGGGCGACTCTACCATAGAGAAGAACCATGTGCGTTACAGCATCCGTCAGATATACATCACCACCGACTACGGAGGGCGCACCGACACCGTTCATCACCGCGATACCCTGCGCACGGAGTCGGGCAATATCTTTTTGTATGGGAAAATCCTCAAATACAAGCCCTCCGTCATAGAAGATGCCATTTACTTCCACGACGGGGAAGAGTACCGCCTGCAGACCCAGGAAGATTCCTACAAACGCCTGTCACAGCTGCGTGCCTTCAAACAGGTGATCATAGAATTTGTTCCTGACAGGGAAAAGGAAGGCATACTCGACTGTTACATACGCCTCACCCCTGTTGCCCGCCTGACGATGGCCACAGGTGTGGAAGGCACCAATACGGGAGGTAATATGGGGGTGAACGGCAGTGTGGCCTACCAGAACAAGAACGCTTTTCGCGGAGCGGAAGTGTTTGAGATCAAGGCCAAGGGAGCGCTGGAGCTTCAGAAGCTGGTGGCCAACGTAGGTACCGAGCAGAGTCAGAAAGGGTTTCTGCCCTTCAACACGTATGAGCTGGGTCCGGAGTTTAACCTGTATGTTCCCCGGCCCTTGTTTCCTTTTAATTTATTTCGTGTGGGCCAGTCGGCCAACCCGCGTACCACCTTTACCATGTATTACAACTTCCAGCAACGGCCCGACTATACCCGTTCTATCCTGAATATCGGTTACAGCTACGACTGGAAGCAAAGCAAATACAAGAAACACACCGTCTTCCCCTTCGAAGTAAACCTGGTGAAGCTGCTCAAGATAGACCCGGCCTTCCAGGCCTACCTGAACCAGGGCAACGACCTCTACCTGAAGAGCCGTTTCCAGGATCACATCACCACCGACACGCGCTGGATCTATATCTATACCAACCAGGAGCCCAAGAAGAAAAAAGACTATATCTATTTCCGCCTCGACCTGGAGTCATCCGGCAGTGTGCTGCGTTCGCTAGCGGAGCTATCCAACAGCACCCACCTCATCAACATACCCAAAGACTCCACCGGCAGCTACCGCATAGAGCAGATCAAGTTCTCCCAATATGTAAAAGGAGGGTTCGACATCCGTTACTACAAGCTGCAGACGGAACAGAACAAACTCGTGTTAAGGGCCATGGCAGGCCTGGGTGTTCCTTTCCACAACCTCACTACGTTACCTTTTGAGAAGAGTTATTTCGAAGGCGGTCCCAACAGCGTGCGTGCCTTCCCTACCGGCACACTCGGTCCGGGCTCTTACAACTCCGGAGGAGGACTTTACCAGCTGGGTGATATGGTGATGGAAGCCAACATCGAGTACCGTTACAAGATATTCAAGATGCTCAATGCGGCCATCTTTGCCGACGCAGGTAACATCTGGCTCCTGCGCAAAGACCCCAGCCGCCCGGGAGGCGACTTCGACTCCAACCGCTTCTACAAAGAGTTTGCGATAGGTGCCGGAGCGGGACTAAGACTGGATTTCGACTTCTTCATCATCCGCTTCGACGTCGGTGTCCCCTTGCGTGACCCGAGCGCGCCGGAGAATGATAGGTGGGAGTTTGATAAGCGGCCTCTTACTAAGACTGCCTTCAACTTTGGTATTGGATATCCTTTTTAGAAGGATTTTTGAATTTAGGAATTAAAGAATTTAAGAATTTTAAAAAAAAATAAGAATTTCGAAATTAAAAAAAATGAGAAAATGAAAAGTACAAAGTATAGATCCTTCCTTTAAAATTTAAGAATTTAGGAATTAAAGAATTTAAAAATTTAAAAAAAAGATAATTAAAAATGAAAAGTACAGAAAATAAATTCTTCCTTTAAAAATTCAAAAATTCTTAAATTCAAAAAATCCCTAAATCCTTAAATCCCCACGTGAGTAGCTTTAATTATTACAGTTGGATTATCCTGCCGCTGCTGATTGCACTCTCGCGTATGTGCGACGTCACAATCGGCACGCTACGTCACATCCTCATGCACAAAGGCATGAAAAGGGCGGTGCCCTTACTTGGCTTTGTAGAGGTACTCATCTGGCTTATTGTCATCCGCCAGGTAATGAAGAACCTGGATAACTGGATGTGTTATATCGGCTGGGCTGCCGGCTTCTCCTGCGGCACCATGCTGGGTATGTATCTCGAAGAAAAGATGGCCCTGGGCCTGCAAGTCATCCGTATCATAACAAACCAGGACTGTACAGCCCTCGTCCTCTCCCTCAAAGACGCCCGTCACGGCATCACCATAGTTGACGCCCAGGGCGCCATGGGACCTGTAAAAATGATCTTCACCGTAGTCAAACGCAAACAGGTAAGAGAAATCGAAACAATGATCGCCCTCCATACACCCAGTGCTTTTTATAGTCTGGAAGAAGTCAAGAATGTCAATCAGGGAGTATTCTCTATCGGAGGCACGAAGAAGAGTCTTCTTAAGGAGATTTTCCCTCTACGCAAAGGCAAATAGAAGGATTTAAGAATTTCTGAATTTTTGAATTTCTGAATTTTTGAATTTTAAATTCAGAAATTCCTAAATTCTTAAATTCAAAAATCCTTTTTTCTACTCCTATTTATAGATTCCTTTTAGTTTATCCGTTATCTCCAGCACGGCCGGGCAAACGAGGGTGTTTTTGAGGGCCAGGTCGAGCACCTGGTACATGCGTTTGCGGTTGGTATGTGGGAATTCGCGGCAGGCACCGGGGCGGTCTTCGTAGATGAGGCAATAGTTTTCGGCATCCAGGAAGGCGCAGGGCACCTCGTTGAGCACATAATCCTTGTCGGCATCGATGTGCAGGTATTTCGCTACAAAGTCGCCCGGCTTCATGCGCAGGCGCTTGGAGGCCCGCTCTATGTCTTTCTCGTAAAAGATGGGACTGGTGGTCTTGCAGCAGTTGGCACACTGGAGACAGTCGATATGCTCGAAGGCTTCGTCGTGGAGCGTGGAGAAGTTTTCGTCCAGGTCGTTTGGTTTTTTGCGCTTGAGCCGCTCGAGTAATTTCTTGTTGTCACCCTCTGCCCGCTTAGCCGCCTTGTGGAAATTATCCAGGTCCATCTTTTTTGAATTTGAGCTAAAGTTAGGTATTATTTCTACCTTCATCACCCGGATGCGTGACGTGTTATCCAACTGCATGAATCGATTTTCTTTATGATAACTGAAAAATACGACCTCTGTATCATCGGCGGCGGCCCTGCGGGTTATGCTGCGGCGATGCGGGCGATAGACTTTGGTAAGACCGTGCTGCTTGTTGAAAAAGACAAGGTGGGCGGAGCGGGTTTGTTCAACGGAGCCCTATCGTCGAAATCGTTCTGGGAATGCTCCAACCGCTTTGCAGCCACCAAGAGCGACCTGAAAGAAAAAGGCATCGCCTACGACATACACTTTGAAGAAGCCCGTAAAGTGGTGGAAGCCGCTGTCTTCGAACGTAAGTTTCAGCTCAACGTACACCTCAACCTCCTGCAGCGGGCCACCCACTGCAAGCTCATCACCCTCGACAAAGGCACCGCTACGTTGTTGGGCGATCACCGCGTGAAGGTGGTGAAGAAGAAACAAGAGAAAATAATCCATGCCGAACAGATCCTGGTGGCCACGGGCAGTCGTCCCCGCCACCTGCCTTCGGTGGCAGCGGATGAAAAAATAATCTTCACCAGCGACGGCATCGAGTCGCTGGAGGACTTTCCCGAAAGCCTGGTCATCGTAGGTGCCGGTGTCATCGGTTGTGAATATGCCACCATCTTCTCCAACTTCGGGAAGACAAAAGTATACCTCATAGACAAGGCCGACCGTATCCTTCCTTTTGAAGACGAAGACCTGGCCAGCATCGTAGCCACCAACCTCGAAAAGAACGGAGTGACCATACACCGCAACGCATCCCTCGCAAGACTGGAGATAAAAGACGGCAAGGTGGAATACGAGCTGACCTATACCGATGGACGGAAAGAAATACTGCATGTAGAAAAAGCCTTGTTATCCATAGGCCGCTTGCCAAATACCGGTAACATCGGGCTCGAAGAAGCCGGTGTCTGCAAAGATGAGCGGGGGTATGTGAAGGTAGAAGACACGCGTACTTCCGTACCCTTTATCTATGCCGCAGGCGACATCACCGCCAACATTGCATTGGTGAATGTGGCGGAACGGGAAGGACGGCATGCCGTCGTGAAGATGTTCGGGCCACCGGTGAAGCCGCTCGTATACCGCAACATCTCCACGATCATGTTTCTGAACCCCGAAGTGGCGGCAGTAGGCATGAACGAGCAGGATGCACGTGCCCGTAACAAACCCTTCCGTGTAGCCAAGATCGACTATTCCTGTATCCCCCGTGCCATCGCCATGCGCAAGACAAATGGTTTCTTTAAGCTGATCGTGGAAGACGATGAAGAGATGACGGTCCTCGGCATGCGGGCTATAGGCGAGCATGCCTCCAGCGCCATACAAGCCGTGGCCCTGCTCATACACATGAACAAAGGCATACACGAACTCGGTAACATGATGCATCCCCACCCCAGCATCACCGAAGGCGTACAGGAATGTGCGCGTATGCTGTTGGGCAAATCCATCTACAAATCCTCCATCTTCAAAGACAAGCTGAAATGCTACCGCTGGGCCGATGGGGTTGCGACTCCTTTGGAGGATCTGTAGTAACCCATTAACAATTTATGACAAGGTGAATAACTCCCTTTTTGCGTGAGGGATTGAGGCATTTTTGTTTGAGCTCTCCCGCTCCTTAGCGGGAAGCGAGTGCCGAAAGCCCGACCCCTGAAGCAGACGCGGAGATAAATACTCAACTGGAAAATTCAATTCACAGCGCGACGCTTCAGGGGGCACGCCCCAATCCTTACTTTCCGATTTCCCCTTTAAACTCCGATTCCAGAAAACAGAATTAAATGGTATTTTTGAGATCCTGAGCTGTTAAGCGATATGCATCTATTTCAAAAATGTCTTTTCCTGTTGGCCTGCCTTGCTCCCCTCCACCTCTGTGCTCAGGACAATTACGAAATTCAGGTATACGACTCCAAGCTGGTGCCGGTGGCTGCAACGATGGTAGAGCTGCACAGTAACTTCACCACCATCGGCTTCCGTGATACCGTGTCAGGGGTCTTACCTACTCACCATGCCTTGCACGAAACAATCGAGATCACCCACGGCTTCACTCCCTGGCTGGAGGTAGGCTTCTATCAGTTTCTGGCCATGAACAACGGGATGGCTCCGGCTTATGTAGGCAACCATATCCGCCCACGCATTGCCGTGCCGGAAGAACGCAAGCTTCCGGTAGGACTCAGTCTTTCGTGTGAATTCGGCTACCAGGAACGGGCCTATTCGGTGGATACCTGGACCCTGGAAGTTCGTCCTATTATTGATAAGACGATCGGCCGGTTTTTCCTCGCTATCAACCCCACCTTTGATTATGCCTTCGTGGGTTTAAATGCACACAAAGCCGCTCAGTTCTCTCCCAATATTAAGTTTAGTGTGGAAGTATGTCATTGGCTGAAGGCCGGATTAGAATATTATAATTCAGCCGGTCCGGTCAATCACTTCGACGAATTCAGTCAACAGCCGCATCAGTTGGCTTTGGCTTTCGATCTGGATGTTTCACCCAAATGGGAGTTGAATATCGGATACGTCAGGGGCCTTACCCCGTCGGTGGAACAGGAGATCTTTAAGGTGATTATCGGACGCCGTTTCGGGAAGGGATAATGCGCTTATAGCCATTCCCTCCCCTAGGAGGCCAATTGAATATTTTTATTACTTTCGTAAACCTAAACCAGGCACTCATGAAACTTTCTGTACCCAAAGAAACGAAGCTAAAAGAAAATCGTGTAGCCCTCACTCCCGATGTGGTGAAAGAGTTGGTAAAAGCCGGATTTGAAGTGGTGGTGGAAGCCGGTGCAGGTCTCAACTCGTTCTTTTCGGATGAAGCCTATACGACTGCAGGAGCTACTATCCAGTCCGACAAAAACAAAGTGTATACCGATGCCGATGTGGTACTCAAAGTAAACGCTCCCCTGGCCGAAGAGATCAGCAAGATGCGCAAAGAAGCCATCCTGATTTCTTTCTTGTTTGCAGGTACCAGTCCCGATACCATCAGCGCCTGTGAGAAAGCCGGTGTCACCGCTTTCTCGATGGATGCCGTCCCCCGTATTTCCCGTGCACAAAAGATGGATGCCCTCTCCTCCCAGGCCAACCTGGCAGGATATAAAGCCGTGTTGCTGGCAGCCGACACCATCGGAAAGATTCTCCCGATGATGACCACCGCCGCAGGAACCATACGCCCTTCCAAGATCGTTATCTTCGGTGCCGGTGTGGCAGGCCTTCAGGCCATCGCTACCGCCAAGCGCCTAGGTGCTGTGGTGGAAGTGACCGATATCCGCCCTGAGACAAAAGAACAGGTAGAATCTCTCGGTGGTAAATTCATTGAAGTAAAAGGAGATGCCTCTATCAAGATAGAAGGCGGATATGTGAAAGGCGTATCCGAAGAATTTTTGAAGATGCAGCAAGAGCTGGTAGGCAAGCATGTGAAAGAAGCCGACATCGTCATCACCACCGCACTTATCCCAGGAAGAAAAGCACCGCTGCTCGTTACAGAAGACATGGTAAAAAGCATGCGCTTCGGTTCTGTCATTGTAGATATGGCTGTGGAGCAGGGTGGAAATGTGGTGGGAAGCGAATTAAACAAGACCGTTCAGAAGCACGGTGTGACCATCATCGGAGAGGGCAATATCCCTTCTTTGCTTCCGATGAATGCCAGCGCCCTGTATGCTAAAAATATCCAGACCCTCCTCCTGCACCTGGCCGACAAGGACAAGTTCAAATGGGAGATGGAAGAAGACATTACCAAGGGATCACTCATTGTCCATAACGGACAAGCCGTGCACCCCAGCGTTAAGAAATCTGTTTCCGCTTAATCAATCCGTACATACCATTCACCTTTAACATTCAGCTATGGAACTTATTCGTCAGGCATTCAGTTTTTTCGGAGCACATCAGGAAATGATTTACTTCATTGTCCTCTCCGTATTTGTAGGCATTGAAGTCATCGGTGGCGTGCCTACCGTGCTGCATACGCCCCTCATGAGCGGCGCCAATGCCATTCACGGTGTTGTCATTGTAGGTGCTATCTATGTCATGCTGAATGTCAATCCATCCAACACCCTGGCCCTTATCCTGGGTTTCCTGGCCGTATTGCTCGGAACACTCAACGTGGTAGGCGGATTTGTGGTGACTGACCGTATGCTGGAAATGTTTAAAAAGAAATAATTTACCCAAGATTCCCGTATCTATGAAGACTAACCTACTTGAAATCTGTTACCTGATCGGTTCCGTAACCTTTATTCTTGGCCTCAAGATGATGGGCAACGCGAAGACCGCACGCAAAGGAAACCTGATTGGTGCAGGCGGTATGACCCTTGCCATCCTGGGAACGATTGTACTGTTTGTAAAAAAGGATGAGTCGGGTGTCGTCAACCCCGGTTATACCGTACCTACGATGATCTATGGATTGATCGGGGCGGCTATCCTCTTGGGATCTATCATCGGCTGGCTCGCGGCCAAAAAGGTGCAGATGACCAAGATGCCGGAGCTTGTCTCCATCTTCAACGGTATGGGTGGTGCCTGCGCAGCGCTGATCGGCTTGATGGAATACAACAAAAACCTGGGTCATACAGGAGCCAGTATCGCCATCGTGCTCGGTATCATTATCGGAAGCATTTCTTTCTCGGGTTCTGTCATCGCTTTTCTGAAGCTGAACGGAACCATGAATCAACCTATACGCCTGCCTGCCTATAACATCCTGAACACGGTTGTCATGATCGCTGTCTTCGCTTTCGGAGGATACATGGTCATCAATCAGGTAAGCAGCCACATGATCCTTTGCAGTCTCTTTGGCGCAGCAATTATCTACGGGGTGCTGTTCACCGTTCCAATCGGTGGCGCTGACATGCCTGTTGTTATCTCCCTGCTCAACTCCTTTACAGGTCTGGCAGCAGCCTTTGGAGGCTTTCTCTACGGAAACAAAGTTATGCTGACCGGTGGTATCCTGGTAGGATCGGCCGGTACGCTTCTTACGCTCGTGATGTGTAAAGCCATGAACCGTCCCCTGAGCAATGTGATCTTCGGCGCCTTTGGCGGTGGAGGGGCAGTGGCAGGACCCGGTGCCGATGCCAAAGGATCTATCAAGGACATTGGTGTATCCGACCTGGCGGTATTGATGAACTATTCCAAGAAGATTGTGATCGTTCCAGGTTACGGACTGGCAGTAGCCCAGGCACAACACGTGATTCATGAGCTGGAGCTCCTCCTCGAAGAAAGAGGTGTGGAAGTGAAATATGCCATCCACCCTGTTGCAGGCCGTATGCCCGGACACATGAACGTGCTGCTGGCCGAGTCGAACGTAGCCTATGAAAAGCTGGTGGAGATGGATGACATCAACCCGGAGTTTGAGCAGACCGATGTGGTGCTGGTGGTAGGTGCAAACGACGTGGTGAACCCTGCCGCCAAGACAGACCCTTCTTCCCCTATCTACGGCATGCCTATCCTGGAAGTGAACAAAGCCAAAAACATCATCATCAACAAACGTTCTATGAACGCAGGATATGCCGGTATCGACAACCTGTTGTTCTACGATCCCAAATCATCCATGTTCTTCGGAGATGCAAAGAAAGCATTGACTGAACTGGTGGCGGAACTGAAGACGATGTAGCCTCTCAATGTACTTTCTGATATAATTTAACCCCATGCTTTAGCATGGGGTTTTGCATATATACCAGGTTAATATAAACCAAATAGGAGTGCAATCAGTTGCCACGGCCTTCAGGCCGTGGACAATGTGCCAGCGCAACTTATGGGCTTTAGCCCAAACCTCCCCATATTTTCATAGCAAGGACAACCTAAAGGGCATTTGGGCTAAAGCCCATTTTTATTGCTATTTTTTTATCCACGGCCTGAAGGCCGTGGCAACTGAAAAAAACACTTTGCTGCAATCCCTTTTATCCACGGCCTGAAGGCCGTGGCAACTGAAAAAAACACTTTGCTGCTATCCCTTTTTATCCACGGCCTGAAGGCCGGGGCAACTCAAGAAGATACTTTGCTTCACTCCTTTTACTTTGTCCACGGCCTGAAGGCCGGGGCAACTGAAAAAAAAATGATGTTGGCACCACATCTCAAAGGCCCTTTATGTAATGCCGGGCTTTTTTGTATTTTAGATTTCGCTAACTGCTAATCCTCCCCCCATGACATCCAAAGAAATTCTCGCCGAACTGAAAACGATGGGCAGCGAGTCTGTCAAAAAAATATTCCTCCGGCACGGAGCGAAAGAGCCTTTTTATGGGGTGAAGGTGGGTGACATGAAAAAGATTGTGAAGAAGGTAAAAATGAATCATGCTCTTGCCCTGGAGCTGTTTGATTCCGGTATCTCCGACGCCATGTACCTTGCAGGCCTCATCGCCGATGATAAAAAGATGACGAAGAAAGACCTGAACAACTGGGTGAAGAAAGCAAACTGGTACATGCTGAGCGAATTCACCGTGCCCTGGGTAGCAGCAGGCAGTCCCTTCGGACACGAGCTCGCCCTGGAATGGATCGCATCGAAAGACGAGAAAATCGCTTCTTCCGGCTGGGTCACCTACTCCTGCCTCTTCCCCCTTAAACCCGATGCGGAGCTGGACCTGAAAGAGATCAAATCATTGGTAGACCGCATCCAGAAAGACATACACAAAGCCCCCAACCGGGTGAAATATACCATGAACAATTTCGTAATTTCGGTAGGCGGTTACCTGCCCTCCCTGAGCGACTATGCCATTGCTGCGGCAAAGAAAATAGGCAAGGTGGAAATCAACCTGGGCGACACCTCCTGCCAGGTGCCCTTTGCTCCGGATTATATTGAGAAGATGAAGCAACGGGGAATGCTGGGGAAGAAACGGAAGACGGTGAAGTGCTAGACTATTTAATACTTAACCATGAAAAAATTAATCATACTAGTGTTTGTCTTTGCCGCTTTGTTTATGCGGGGGCAGCAGACCAATACCGACCTCAGCAACTACCCCTACTACGATGCCGAGCCTACGCTGGCGGCTAACCCTACCAATCCCAGCAACCTCATTGCGGCCTGGATGAAGGCTACGGGATTGAATCAGGTGTCCATCGCCTGTGTGTATTCCAACGACGGAGGAGCCAGCTGGAGCAGTCCTGCCCTGCTGCCACATGTATCCGCTTCGTTCACCTGTGCCGATGTGAGCATCACCTTCAATGCAGGTGGCACGGCTTATATCTGTTACATCGACTCGAAAATCAACCTCGACTCCGGCTATGTCGTTGTTGCGAAATCGCTTAATGGTGGTCAGACCTGGAGCACGCCGGTAAAAGTATTGAGCGCACAGGAGAAGCCCGACCTTCCGGTAGACCGGCCCTGGATTGCGGTAGACAACACCAGCGGATCATATAGCGGTCGGGTATACGTGGTCAGCAAAGGTTATTTCGCCGCTCCTCTCCCACACCATGTATGGATGAAATCTTCTGCCGACGGAGGCCTGACCTGGTCATCCATCAAACAGCTCGACGACAGCATCCCGACCGATCAGGTGACCAACTCCATGGGTGTGCCTGCAGTAGGCGCCGATGGGCATCTCTATGTGGCTTATGCTTCTTATCATCCCTCACAAAATGTGTATGCGCGTATGGTGTGTACCCAGTCTGCCGACGGTGGCGCTTCCTTCATGCCCTATATCATCGGCAACTACGCAGCCAATTCGGGTGTGACGGACACACTCTTTGATGCCGGCTACACATTAAGTTGCGACCCGACACATGCCGGTGTGCTGGCCTATACAGGCACCGACGCGCGCAACGGAGATCCGGATATCCTTACCTGGCATTCGACAGATGGTGGCCTTACCTGGAGCAGCACTCCAACCAGAGTAAACAACGACCCGGTAGGCAATGGTATTGGGCAGGATATGTGCTGGGCAGCGTTTACAGCTAACGGTTATTTTGTGGTGTGGCGCGACCGACGCGCTTCCGGCACATCGGGCTCCTCAG
>Ga0206975_1121_pt1 | contig 19401 bp, 15 predicted proteins | sample Alteio_BWOrgHeat_81_FD_152919 | JGI IMG/M metagenome (GOLD analysis project Ga0206975, IMG submission 152919) | Enriched cells from forest soil in Barre Woods Harvard Forest LTER site, Petersham, Massachusetts, United States -... | ecosystem: Environmental > Terrestrial > Soil > Temperate forest >... | reverse complement strand
AGGATTAGGGATTTAGGATTAAAAGATTTAGGATTTTGTTTTAGCTGTTTGGGTTCGTATGATATTTTATACAAAACCAAGGCAGCATAGTTGAGTGTCTGGGTGAATAACGAAGAAATGCTATGAATTAGTATGGATTAACAACTTAATTATAGGCCGGGCAATGTTGTTTGGGAGCGAAACAATCGTTGAAAGAAATCAGGATACCGATATGCAACCGGGCTTCCTTCCATTTGATATCGTAACGTCCCTCAATATATGGCTTCAGACAACCGAATGAACGCATTAAACCAGCTCCCACATCTTCTGCAAAATTGTTCTGTTTGGCTATCTTGGTATCAAAGCTAGTGTAATTATACCAATTATTATAATAGGCCGCGCCCAAGGCATACAGGTGCCAGTTACGGATGTCAAACAGGGTATATTGGACACTGAGTCCTGCATAAAACTCATGCACGACATTGGATGGGAAGATCGAAACCTGAGGGGAAACAGCCAGTTTATCTACAATGGGAATATATGCCCTTAATTCGGCCCCAATGCCGTTGGTTTGAAAGTTGTAAATCCCTCCTATACCCAATGCCCAAGGCTCCTTGTCCTGAGCTACGAGCAGGTTGACAGACATGAATAGAAAAATAACAAGAAAAGTTGACTTCAATGATAGAGGGTAAATGAGTGAATGAGAACGAACTTATACAAAATTAAAGGTTTATTTGGATTCTTTGTGGCAAGTGCTTTACCTGGAGCTTCAAACCAATTGCCCTTATTTTATTTCCAAAAATCATAATAGTTAAACCATTGCAAGGGGTAAGCCCGAACCATTTTTTCAAATTCTGCAACATATTTGACAAGCAGCTCCTGCACCATTACCTCCAGCTGCGCCTCATTTCTCGTTCGCGCAACATCGATTGGGGGAGCAGCATAGAAATGGTACCGTTTGTTGGTTTCTTTCACAGCAAAAACAATGATTAGCGGCACACCAAACTTGGCAGCCATCACAAAGGGGCCTGCCGGAAAGCGTGCTTTACGACCGAAGAATTCCGTCTCCAGGGTTTTAGTTCCTTCCCGGAACCGATCACCGTGCATCACCACCAGCTCATTATTGGCAAACGCTTTATGCAGTTCCACGAGATGGCTCATGTCTCCATCGCGTATACCAATAACATGGAATTTTTTCTCTTTCAAAACACCTTGCATATAACGATTCATCTGTTCGTGATCGTTCTCATACATGAGGATGTTAAACCGGGTCTGCAACCTGTTCAGCAGCTGACCGGCCACTTCCCAATTACCAATGTGCCCGCTGATCAGAATACCTCCTTTTCCCATTGCGGCCAACTCTTCCAGGTGCTGTCCACCCTCGTGGTTCACAGTGAAATTTGTTTTGACACCAGAAAGTAAAGCTACCTTGTCGAGCAAGGTTTTACCGAATACGTGGTAATTGAGGTACGTACTCCATACGGCACGTGTCTTTGAATAACCGTGCACTTCTCGGAAATACCGGTATACGCCAGGAGTGGATTTGGCGGAAACGAAGAAATAAAAAGCAACAAAGCGGAGAAAGAAATAAGCCAGAGGAAGTCCTGAGCTTTTAAGAATGAAGACAAAAATACGATGGCCCAGTACACCGCCTCGGGTCTTACCTTGCCATTGTTTTGCCATCGATTCTAAACTAGGGGTTACAGGCGTTGGAGAACCATACCTGCTGAAAAACTACCTGACTCAGGCAGCCTTCTGGGTAACTTTGGTATAGCAGTAGTCGTAAAAATTCTGGAAGGTATGGATATTGATAAAGTCCTCTCCAACCACTTTGAAGCCGAAATTGCTTTCAATCACCACAACCAGATCAACATAATCCAAACTATCCAGATCGAGTGTTTCGCGCAGATTGGCTTCCGGTGTAATCTTTTCAGCATCTGTCTCAAACTCTTCAACAAGAAACGCTTTGATCCTTTCGATTATCTCGTCTTTTGTCATTTCCGCGGGAGTAGTAGGTACGCTCATTGTAAGTTACTTGATTTTTCGGATGATTAGTGTTGAGTTGGTTCCTCCGAAGCCGAAGGAGTTAGACAAAAATACGTCAATATTTCGTTCAATTGTATGTGTAGCGATATTCAGTTTGGCGGAATCTTCGTCCGGATTCTCGAAATTGATGTTTGGAGCAATGAAATTATGCTGCATCATCAGGGTAGAATATACTATTTCGCTTGCTCCAGCCATCCAACATTCATGACCTGTCATGGATTTGGTAGAACTCACCAGGGGTTTAGCGACACCGAATACGGCATCAATAGCCTGTGCCTCTGCCCTGTCACCTCCAGGTGTGGAAGTGGCATGTGCGTTGATATAATCGATGTCATGCTGGGTGAGTTTAGCGTCATCCAATGCCATTTGAAGCGAACGGATCTGCCCATCTACACTTGAATTGGAGATGTGTTCCCCGTTTGAAGAAAACCCATATCCGACCACTTCTGCAAGAATCGGAGCTCCCCGCTTCACAGCAGCATCATAATCTTCCAGAATAACGGTAGCACCCCCACCGCTAGGTACCAGCCCATCCCTGTCCCGGTCAAAAGGACGTGAAGCTTTTGTAGGATCTGCTTCATTGATAGAAAAAGCGCTCAATCCATCGAAGCTTCCAAATGCATAAGGGTTCACCTCCTGGGCTCCTCCACATACAATGTGTTTCTGCAATCCCCATTTAATAAAGAGATATCCCAGCCCAATGGCATGTGACCCGCTTGCACACGCTGCGCTGATAGTAAAATTGATGCCTTTCAGTTTAAAAATGGTGCTCAGATTCATGGTCACCGTACAGTTCATGGACTGAAAAATAGAACCGGATCCAATCAGCATGGTATCTTTCTTGGCCCTCACAATGTCAATGGCTTCCATGACCGCTTTTGCGGAACTATCATTGCCGTATAGGATGCCAACTTCATTCTTTCCAATAAAATCCATATCCATTCGGGCATTCTTCAGGGCTTCCAAAGTAGCCAGGTAGGCATATTCGGCTTCCTCACTCAGTTGAATGCGGGCTCGGCGGTCGAGAAGACCCTTTAACTGAGCCGGAGCAACATTCCCCGTAAGGCCTGAGCGATACCCCCAACTCTTGCGCACAGGATCGAATACAATACCCGATTTTCCGTGAAATAAAGAATCCTTGATCTCCTCCAGATTTTTACCCAGGCAAGACCATGCGCCCATTCCGGTTATAACAACTCTGCCCATTTGCGATCGAAAATATTCAGGAGTACAATCCTCCGTTAACTGATATAACCTGTCCGGTAACATAAGAAGCGGCTTTGGATGCCAGGAAGCCTACTACTTCAGCCACTTCTTCCGGCTCTCCAAAACGGGACATGGGGATGAGTGCTTTGAAATCCTTCTCATTCATATCCTTCGTCATGTCTGTATTAATAAAACCCGGAGCCACCGCATTTACAGTAATATTCCGTCTTCCCACTTCTTGTGACAAAGCCTTTGTTGCTCCTATCACAGCTGCCTTGGAAGCCGAATAATTGGTTTGCCCGGGTAGTCCTTTCAAACCTGAAAGACTTACGACATTTACCACACGTCCATACTTTTTATGAAGCATCTGCTTGATAATAAGTCGCGTAACATTAAAAAAGCCATCAACAGCGATGTCCATGACTGAGTTCCATTCGTCGTTACTCATCCACATGAGTAAGTTATCTTTTCGGATGCCTGCATTGTTGACAAGCACCTCTATCGGCTTATCGGGATTAGCTTCCATCCACTTACCCAACACCCCATCTACCTCTTCCTGTTTGGAAACATCAAATTTCATCAATTCAGCATTCACCCCCTTGGCTTTAATCAGTTCCAGGGTCTTGTCCGCTTCGGTTACATTCGACTGATAATTGATCAGGATATGGTATCCCATATCAGCAAGCTTTATACAAATGGCTTTACCAATACCGCGAGAGCCTCCGGTAACTAATGCATACTTCATATAATCACAATTATTTGGGGCTTAAAACACGACAAAATAACGAAAAAAAAGGCTTTCACGGACATTTTCGTCTGCAAATACTACTTATTTGCCGATTACAGGGTCTTTGATACAGTGTTCGGTCTATTGAACGGAAAGCTCTTTCGGGAAGCGCTTGTTTCTTAAATAGTTCCGGACATTTTTGATCTCTTTGTAACGCACCGAATCCTTTTCAAAACGGGGGAAGACTTCTCTGATTTCCTTATAAATTTGTCGGGAAGGGCTGGATAATTTTTCTGCAAACCCCAAGGCGTCAACAGCCTGCATAATGGCCATGAACTCAATGGCCATAACCTCATAGGTATTGTTTATCACTTTGCGGGCCAGCAATGCTGCGTTGGATCCCATGCTGACAATGTCCTGATTATCGTTATTACTTGGAATGCTGTGGATATACATAGGCATGCTCAAAGTCTGATTTTCGGCCGTCGTAGATGTGGCGGTAAACTGCACACCCTGCATTCCCAAATTAAGGCCCAAGGTTCCCAGATTTACGAAAGGAGGTAATTTACCATTGAGCTTATCATTTAACAGAAAGTTAAGCTGACGCTCAGATAGCATACAGAGCTTGGTCACGGCAATTTTAAGTTTATCCATTTCCAGGGCTACATAATCTCCGTGAAAATTCCCTCCGTGATATACATTTTTGCTTTTATAATCAATTATCGGATTGTCGTTGGCGGAATTGATTTCATCCAGAACAATTTTCTCTGCAAACGAGATGGTATCCACCACCGGTCCCAGAATCTGCGGCACACAACGAATAGAATAATATTCCTGCACCTTTTCTTTCACTACGGTCTCATCCACCTTACGGCTGTATAGATGTTCCTCCCGGCTCTTGACCAGGCGGCTGTCGGTCAGAAAATTCTGCATCACCCGGGCAACCGTATTTTGTCCGGTATGACGTTTAACTCCGTTCAATTCATTGGAGTAATGATCGTCGTAGGATTCCACAATCTCAACAATCATGGCTGAAGCAGCAATAGACCAGTTGACCAGATTCCAGGAATGCATCAGGTTGAGCGCTCCAATACCTGACATACAGGATGTCCCGTTCATCAAGGCAAGACCTTCCCGTATATGCATTTTCAATGGAGTAAGTCCCTCCGCAGCAAATGCACTTTCGCAGGAAACCACTTTCCCTTTGTAATGGACTTCCCCTTCTCCAATCAGAGTGAGCGCCACATGAGCCAGCTGAACCAGATCACCGCTGGCACCTAACCCTCCATGTTCAAACAGTACCGGATAAATATCCCGGTTAATGAGTTCTTTCAACAACAAGACTACATCTACGTGAATGCCAGAATAACCGCAAAGCAGTGTACTTAACCTTGCAACCATGACCGATTTGGCATACAATCCCGGAATCACCTGACCGGAACCCGAACAATGACTTCGGATCAGATTATATTGAAGCTGCAACTGATCTTCATTGCTGATCCGGTATTGGGCCATAGGTCCAAAACCGGTGTTGATGCCGTAAATCAGTTTGTCCTTGATAAATTCTTTCAAGAAGAAATAACTTTCATGTACACGGGAGAGGGACTTTTCGTCCAGTTCTATTTTCTCGCCCTGGATCAATACCCTGTAAAGGTCTTCCAGACATAAATTTTCTCCGCTGATGATAACCATAAGATGTTGTTTGAAAAGAGGCCCAATATTACGAAATTATACCCCAATAACCCCCGCAAGGCCAAAACTGAAGCGACCTGACGCTTTCTTAGGAAAACACTCCCTAAAATTCAATTATATTTGCAAACTTGATAAAAATCAACCTTTTCATAGTCTGGAATCAATTTCTTTGCGCTTGCCTTAACTAATCCCCAATCTTATATCCAATGAATACTGAAAAAGTAGACGTACTTGTTATTGGCTCTGGACCTGCAGGAAGTGTCGCGGCCTCTATTGTTCACCAGGCCGGATATAAAGTTAAAGTGGTAGAAAAAGAAAAATTCCCCCGCTTTGTAATTGGCGAGAGCTTATTACCACGTACCATGGAAGCGCTCGATCAGGCCAAATTGCTGGAAGCTGTTAAAGCGAAAGGATTTCAGGAGAAGTTCGGAGCTAAATTTCTGAGAGGGAGTGATGTGTGTGATTTCAATTTCAGCGATCAATTCACCAAGGGATGGGGATGGACCTGGCAAGTGCCCCGGGAAGATTTCGACCTGACTCTTGCCGAGGAAGTTAAACGCATGGGTGTTGATGTTGCCTTTGAAACTGCGGTGACCGGCATTCAGTTTAACGGAACGGATTCGGTTACCACGACCATCGACAAATCAGGTAAGGAATCTAAAATTGAAGCCCGTTTCATTATCGACTCGAGTGGCTATGGCCGCGTGATCCCTCGTTTGTTCAACCTCGACAGGCCATCCGGTCTTCCGATGCGCAAAACACTCTTTTCTCATATTGAGGACCCGCATCGAAACACTTACGATGAACCTAACCGTATCATTGTTATCGTTCACGAACCGGAAACCTGGATCTGGGTTATCCCTTTTTCCAATGGTTATACTTCGGTTGGTTTTGTGGGCTCGCCGACGTTCTTCGACAAAGTAAAAGGCATGGGACCGGAGGAAGCATTGCGTTTCCTGATTAACTCAGAACCGCATATCGCCGCACGTTTTGGTAAAAACTCCTTTCGTTTTGCTCCGCGCACCATTGAGGGCTGGTCGGTCACTACAGATAAATTCTTTGGAGACGGATTTGTGTTAACGGGTAATGTCACCGAGTTCCTTGACCCCGTGTTTTCTTCCGGTGTTACGCTGGCGGTTTCTTCCAGTCAGCTGGCGGCAAACCTGTTGGTGAGACAACTTGCAGGAGAATCCATAAACTGGCAAACGGAGTATCAGGAAACGATGATGAAAGGCGTAGATACCTTCCGTACCTATGTGAATGGCTGGTACGATCAAAGTTTACAGGAGGTCTTCTTTGCCAAAAATGTGAATCCGGTTTTCAAAAATCAAATCTGCTCTGTTCTCGCCGGTTATGTATGGGATGAGGAGAATCCCTTTGTTAAGAAGCATGCACGTGCACTCAAATCATTGGTAGAAGTGCTGCGTCTGGAAAAAACAGAATAAAGAAATAGCTTGTTCCTGGGGGTCATTCGAAGGGACATTACAAAACAATGCTGCATTAAAAAGCCCCACAGTAAATTACTGTGGGGCCTTTTCTTATCTTCTAATGTGATTCCTATTTGTATTTCTTCTTCCAGGAAGCCCAACCGTCCTTATCAATATCTTTTATGATAAACTTCATGGAACCGCCCCAGAAATTCCGCATACCAATTCCCTGACATTTCCCTTCCACGTGTTCTGAAAAAAGCACTTTCTTGGTTTTGATATCGAAAAACACGATCCAATAGGAAGCTGCTTTTTCAGGCTTATTGAAATTCTCAACAACCCATACCATTCCTATGCCTTCTTTCTTATCTCCGGCGCCAAGACCGGCAACCACTTTTTCCGCATCTTCTTTGGATAACTTCTGAGCGTTCATTGCCATCAGCGCATCTTTGTCTGTGTTGGCATTGTCTTCTTTCACAGGTCCCATGTCGTAATAGATGCTCGCTTTGTCCATTGCCTTTTTAAAGTCGAATCCTTTGGCTTGCTCATTCACCATAAGCATATTCCATTCGGGCATCCATTTGCTCTTCATTTCGCTCCCCCCCTGCGCCCCACCAATACCAGCACCTTCATCAAACTGACCGATAAACTTCGCTTTGGAAAAATCGATGCCATAGCACACGATTTCATCTTTCTTAAATACATCCGAAGCAGTAAACTGCGCATAACTGGTGACAGTAGTCAAAGCTAAAGTCACAACAGATAGAATCATTTTTTTCATAGTGAGTAGATTGTTAGTTTATTAAGACCGGGCTATTAATTTCTTCGACAAGGCATTTAATCTTCCGGGCAAAATTATACTTATATTTTTATCTGGAAAAGTTTTGGTGGGGTAATTCCTTAGCCCATTTTTTCTCTTGTAAAACAGGGCCCGGCATACATTTTCAAGAACACCTGTAAAAGCGCCTCCGGCTCTCCGTTCAATTCCTTCGTTTGCTTCTTAGCATACTCGAGGAAACGGTCTTTTTCAGCATTGGTGTATTTGTCTGCCCGGCGCATCAAGCCATCCAGGAGATCTGCAGCAATATAATTGACCGGCCAGAGTTTAAAATCGTGGTGAATAGCCTGATCAATGGCCAGGCAGAGCTGCCTGATCTTTTCATTCTCGTTCCCGCCCTGATTGATTTCATTTAATAAGTCAGCAGTTACCGGTTTACCCACCTGCATGTGAATACGGCCTTTAGGCTGCAAGACCCCTGTCAGAATGCTGTTCAAATCTTCTCCGGGAGCCTTTTTGTAAAACGAATGCAGGGAAGAAAGGTAAAGTTCCTGTGTTTTCAATGCATCACAGGGTTCGTATTCATAAGATATGGTTAGGGGCACAATATTCAGTTGTTCCATATTCTTGCCAAAGTCGTCTCCTCCACTGATATTGAGCATTTTTAACAGCCCTGTTTGCGTCAGATCAATCCCATCTTTTGTTCTTCCGTTTCGTTGTGCGATCCAAACGGATATTTGTTTGTCCACAATGGTATGGCGTATATAAGCACTCAGTTTTTTTGAACGGTCATACAATTCCCGCGCTGTTCCTTCGCGCAAAACAGTAAACATGCGGTTGATTCTCCCGAAATCGGTGATAAAGCCGGGTTCCATCAGGTTATCCCCGAAGGTGATTTCGGATGTAGGAAAACCATGTTCAACCAGTAGAATTTGAAGAATGGCAGAATCCAGCAGGATATCCCGGTGATTGGCAACGAACAGGTATTTCTTGTTTTTGTCCAATCGGTCGAACCCGCTGCAACTTAATCCGTCTGAAGAACGGCCAACAATCGTACGTATCGCCCCGTGCATAAATTCGAGCTGAAAATCCATGGTGCCGTTCACACGGTCAGCTTTTGCCTGCGCTTCTTCCAGGCTCATCTCGGGCCAAAGGTTGTGAATCAGTTTCAAAAACAAAGGATCTTTGCTCATCCGTTGCAATACTTCATGCGCTTCGGGATCATAATAGGGACGAATATCCTCGAAGTCAAAATCTGCAGCAAACGCACTTTTCCTGATATCCTGGGCTACCATAGCAGCGAATTGGTTTGGGAATGCCTGCAATTTACGAAATAATAATATATTACCATGGAAAACTATCGCTCAGACATGCTGATTATCAATCATCTGACTCGGCGACAGGAATAAAGGAGATGAATTTCCTACGGGAAGGAGAATGGAACAGAGAACCTGGCTATTTCCGCTTGTCAATAAACAAAACAGGCTTCCTGCTCAACTCTGGCATCTGCTCATTACGGATATGTTCCGGTGATTCAAAACGCAATGCTGGTGCCACCCGAAGCTTGGCCCGAAAATGATCGGCAATTTGCTTTTCCATATCTGGTCCACTTTGATAAGATCCTATCCGCACCAGAAGCTCATCCGTTCCAATGGTATTGGTAGTCAACTCCACCAGGTAATTGACAACCTCAGGAATCATATTCAATACTTCGAAGAGCGCTGGAGGATACAAGGATGTCCCTTTGTACTTGATCATTTGACCTTTACGTCCCTGGATTGGACCCAGACGCATTCCTTCTCTTCCACAGGAGCAAGGGGCTGTATGCATGGTGGTCATATCTCCAGTCCGGAACCGAAGCAGTGGCATGCCTTCCACACCCAATGTCGTAATGACTAATTCTCCCAACTGATTCGGGCCCGCAGCAAGACCGTCCTCGCCAATCAATTCGGCTATCAGCAAGTCGGGTTGATAATGCCCTCCCTTTCCGGCAGCACATTCCGTAAACGCCGCAGCCATTTCTGTGCTCGCGTAGGTGGAATATAACTCAAGCGGCCATTGTTCAGTAATCCTCTGTCCAAGTGTATTCAAGGTGAAATCCGTATTACGTATGGGCTCTCCTATACATACAGCCCGCTTGACGGAAGAGCTTTTCGGATCGATTCCTTTTCTCTCAGCATATTCCAGGAGTTTCAACAAGAACGAAGGAACTGCTATGAGGGTGGTGGGCTGGATTCGCTGGATCGTGTCCCACTGCAACTCGGGAATACCATTTCCAACCCGCACAACTCCTGCACCCAGTTTTCGGGCACCCATGAAATAAGCCAGCCCCGCCATGAAACGCCTGTCAAGCGTAGTCATCAGCTGGTAGATTTCTTTTTCAGAGCCTCCTGCACAACGCAGCGATTCACATTCATTGGAGGCTAATCGCTCGAGGTCTCTTTCAGTCATCACCACCGTTACCGGGTCGCCCAGGGTGCCAGAGGTGGTCACATAATCAATTATTTTTTCCGGCGGGACGCAAAAGAATGCTGTATTCTCTCTTTGCAAATCATCCTTCGTCGTAAAGGGAAGCTTTCGCAAGTCCTCCAAGGTTTGAATAGATTCCGGAGCGATTCCCAAAGAGGCAAACCGCTTTTTGTAAAATGCACTTTTAGAAGCCACATACCCGATGGTCTCCCGCAGTTTCTGTTCCTGAATAGCTGTAATGCGTACTGACGGCATGCTAAATGCGTTTGAATGAATGAGAGTCTAGCGTAAACAGGCCGCAAGGTGCTCCCGGATTTTTGCCGCTTCCTTACCTGTAGCCACTTCTTTGGTCAATGCTAATTGATAATAATGTGCGGCTTTATTCTTGTCACCTTGCTTGCCATAATAATCGCCCAAAATCCAGTACGTAAAATAACTCTGTGGATTGGAAGCGATGAAGGCTTCTTCGAATCCCTGCCTCAGTTTAAACTTCGAAGCTGAACGGGTGCATTCCTGAATATGGTGCTTCAGCATCTTGAAATTATTGAAGTTAATCCAGGCCTGTGTTTTCAAAAACGGATCAGCCGGTATGGTCAGCGCGTCCTCTTTTATTTCTTTTTGTTCTGTAAGACCTGGGGCTTCTTTAAAGATGCGATTCAGATCATAGCAGTCGTATTCTCCCAGCTGAAAAGGGTTGGAAGAAACCCACATGAGCCGTTCTGCAGGCTTGAATATGACGGAATGGTGTGCGATGAGTTGATTAAGTGCTTTCTCATTACCCAATCCGATGTCTGCATTATTCATTCCTTTCTGGTCGCGCAGCATACGTGCCGCATCCAAATAGCTAACCGTGGGTTGTTCATTCAGCAGCTGCTGCATGCGAAATTTGCGGTAGAGGGATGAGCTCTCTACCTGATTCTTCATATTGTCGTAATCCATCTTGAACACTTCACTCTGGTAGTGATTGGGACAGATGATTTCATTGGTTTGCTGATCTACTTTATACAGGTTGGTGCGGGTAGGAGTCTTTTCAATAATCGCTGCACAATTCTCGGAAGCAGAACCTACAAAAATAGATTCCGATACAAATGTCTTGCGCTTGGCGGCAATGGCGTATGCTTCATCAATTGTTTTGGCGTATTGCAAAATCTCCCTTCCTACCAGGGAAATAGGCGTTGCGGCACCTGTCGGGATATCCGATTTGGCCGCATTCAGCGTAACGGTAATTCCCTGCTCATTCATACCGGAAACACAACCAATAAAACCTGCCCAGGAAACAAATGCAAACTTGTATCCTTTTTTCGGGTTAAAGAAACATACGAGTTTGTTTTTGGCAAACTCATCCCCCGAATAAAAATCAAAATTCCTTCCAATCAATAGCGAATGATCGGCAGACTTGTTGTTCCAGCACGAAAATGCCGTACACCCTACTGTCATGTTTTTATCCTGCAATGCATGCCCGATATCGTGGGCTGCATGGTAATTCAACATGCGTTGATACTTCGGCCCTATATCATCAAACAAATCAGAAGCCGAAAGCGACACCCCGTATATCTCCCGTTGGTATTCAGCTGTCACGTATTCATCCAGATTCCGGTTAAAATAAGCCACGAAATATTTCAGAAAATTCAGGTACGACCGGGAAGGTACAAGTTCTTGAATCTGATTGATAAAAGCCACTTCTTGTTGCTCGGCAAGTTCTTTCGTAAGCTTTCCGTAGATCACCCCGCGTTCAAAGTCATCTCCTTCCACATAGAGTTCCCATGTCCCTGCCTGATTTTTCTTCAACCAGTTACGACCCAGTGTATAAAAATCCTTATTCACCTGTTTGCGTTGCAACTGTTCACTGCTGCGGTCGGCAATCTTAGGCGGAAACTTAATGACAGCCCAGGCGAAATACCCCAGAAAGAGGATCAACAGTCCCAAAAAGATCAGAAGAAGGCGTTTGATTTTCTTAAACATGAACTGTAAAGTTAGGAATAAACAAAAAGGAAAATGATTTTCGAATTTCCGGATTTCGGAATTTAAAAGAACATACCTCGGTTCAAATTCAGAAATTCCTAAATTCAGAAATTCTAAATCTTTTTTGCCGTAAACCTTTTCTTGTCTTTCTTACAAATAAACCGGGCAATAGCCCTGCCGGTGCTGATGGCTATGGGAAGGCCGCCTCCGGGTTGGTTCCAGTGACTGGAGTTATAAAAATTCTTGAGTCCGGGAAGTTCAAATTGCACCGGAGAGGCTGCAAGGAGGTTTTTACCAGGAAGCCAGCCCTGGGTGCTACCTTTCCAGTTGTAAGTATAACGCTGAAAGGTCGCAGGAGTGGCCACATCGCTCATTTCGATCCTGTCTTTGATCCCACCCAGACGCGCATCCAACAACTCAATAATCTTGTCCTGAAACTCCGCTTTGGCCTGCCTGTATTTGGGCCGCTCATTTTTGCGGAGGTTGATCCAGAACTCCCGCTTGGTGGTATAAAAACTAACCGTAACAACAGTCTTGCCCTTAGGAGCCAAAGTGGGATCGTAATTGTATACATGCACCTCCAGGCGCTTATAACGGGTGCCATCGGGTGAAATCAATTCCTCTTCCAATGGAAAACGGGAGAAGTGCGGCACATCCTTATAATCTCCATTCAAACCAAAGGAGAACTGCATGACGGAATAGAACACCTCCAGCTTTTTCAGATTTTTCAGGTCGAGTATATCCTGACTCACATATTTGCCTTCTAAGGCTTCAAAAACGGTGGTGTACCAATCGGCAGCAGAGATGGTGATATCTGAATAATGAATGACGTCATTTCTAACAAGCAATCCGACAGCGGTATCATTTTCAACCAGAATCTTCTTTACCGGTGTCTTGTAATGTATTTTACCCCCCAGGGCGAGGTACTGTTCTTCTATCCGCTTCGCAAAACTCAAGGACCCTCCAATGGGGTAACCGGCACTTTTCTTGTCAAAACTGGAAAGCGGCATCGTGAGCACCATCATATTCACCTCTTCTCCATCGTATAGTAGCTGAAAACTTTCTTTTAAAAAAGGGTTCTTTAGTTTCTCGGCAAAAGTAAAATTGGTCTGTTTTTTTAACTTAAGAAACCAATACAGGAACTCGAGGTAGCGGGACATTTTGATCCCTTGTATCAGTGAAGGAATGAGGGGAAGGTCGTCCATCACTGGAGGCAAATCAAACTTTTGCATGACCCGCATCGGGCGAATGAAGCTTTTAATGACTGCCGTGTCTTCAGGCGCCAGGTCGATCAGGTATTCCTGGAGCCTTTGCAGGTCCGTATACAAATGAAACACCTTGCTTCCATACTTGTTCCTGGTCTTTTCCACCTCCAGCTCCAACCGCTGTTCATGATTCTTGAATGGAATAGACTCCATCGGAAGCAACTCCGACCACATTTTATAAAACGAACTGCCTTTGTCAGAACCCAGTATCCAGTGCACACATCCGTCAATTGTAAACGCTCCCTTCTTCCAACTGGTACATAATCCACCCGGAATTGAGTGCTTCTCAAATATTTCCGTCTGGTATCCGTTCATCTGCAGGTAGCAACCCGCAGTCAAACCCGATACTCCTGCTCCGATGATGTTAATCTTCAAGTGTAGTTGGGGATTATTCTCACACAAATGTAAGATAGTTTTCCACCCCTGAGGAGTTAAGGCCGAACGGAATCTGATTTTAAATTTAGTACCTACTTTAAGGTATTTCCTTTGCCAATGAAGGGATACAGAAGCGATTTTCTTATTTAGATTTTTTCTAAATACCATTTTAAAGGTATTGCTTCAAGCAAATAGCCGGCGTTCCTTTGCCGCGTATAATAACTGATACAGATCATTCCGTTTTGTGCAAATAGTCAGAACCTTTACCGTTCAATCTTCCTCAATGAAAAACCTTTCCTTGTTGCTTCTTTGTTTCTTAGGCACCGTGTTGTGTAAAAGCCAGAAATTAGATTCTGTTCAAACATTAAAAGTAATTGACATTACCTCTTACAAAGCAATCAATGGCATTGGACGGATGAAAGATGAAGATGCGCAGATTATATATGCCGGGAAAAAGAATGAAGTATTGGTTATCGACAGTCTGGATGCCAACAAAGCAATCAACAATACACGCCAGCTTATCGGACGCATTCCCGGATTAAACATTATCGAAACCGAAAGCGGGGGTTTTACGGCAAACGGGATTGGTTTCCGGGGGCTGAACCCTTACCAGAGCATTGAGACGAATACCCGTCAGAATGGATACAATATCTCCGCCGACATTTTCGGATACAACGAAGCCTATTACCTGCCTCCCATGGAAGCGGTGAAAAGCATCACGTTCTTACGCGGCTCTTCAGCCCTTGCATTCGGGCCACAGATAGGAGGCATGATCAATTATGAATTGAAAGACGGAGCGGCCAAACCATTTGAAGTCACCGAATCTCAGACCATCGGCAGCTATGGCATGTTCAACAGCTTTACTTCTGCAGGAGGCACGTACAAAAAAATCAGGTATTACGGTTTCCTTCAATACCGGTATTTTGAGGGATGGAGACAAAACTCTCAGCAAAGCCAGCTATCCGGATTTGCCGGAGTGAAATATACCCCCACTTCCAAGTGGACGATTGGAATTGAATATACCTGTCTGCGCAATACTATCCGCATGCCAGGAGGACTAACAGATTCGTTGTTTAAAGCTGACCCAAAACAATCGCTTCGTTCCCGGAACTGGCTGCAAAGTCCCTGGAATATCCTGGAGGCAGCTATTTCATACCAACTCAATGAGAATTCATCCATCAGCATTAAATCGGCCTACCTGCAAAGTGAGCGGGACCTGATATGGAAGAACGAAGACGGGGGCCCGGGGATGAAGGATTCCATTACACCAGCGCTCACCTATATGCCCCGTGAAGTAGAACACGAATATTTCCGCAACATCACCAACGAGCTTCGGTTCCTGATACATTATACGCTTTTCGGACAGAAGCAAAGTCTGGCCGTTGGTACACGGTATGTCTATTCTTACCTCAAGCGCCAGCACGGAGCAGACGGAACCACCGGAAGCGATTTGGATTATTCCACCACTTCTCCCTGGGGAGGTGACATGAGTTTTTACAACAACAACCTGGCAGCCTTTGCTGAGAATACCTTCCGGTTCGGGCAACGCTTCAGCATCACACCGGGATTACGCTATGAATATTTAAGCACCGTGGCTAACGGCTTCGATGAGAACCTGGCGGGAGACAGTCCCAATCCATACGTATATTCCGACGGAAAGAAACATCTACGTAGTTTCCTGGTTGGGGGAACAGGTCTTCAATATAAGGTAACTGATGCAACCAACCTCTATGGTAACTACAGCCAGAGTTATCGCCCGGTGTCTTATGAGGAATATACTCCTTTCGGCAGCATTGCCAAAGTAGACCCCAACCTGAAAGATGCCAGTGCCGACAACGTGGACCTGGGTTACCGGGGACAGATCCGGAACGTAGTGAATTTCGATCTAGGACTCTTTTACATCAACTATAAAAACCGCATCGGCACCGTTTATAAAACCGATACCGTCACTTATGCCTTCCGGACCAACACAGGCAACTCCGAACACAAAGGCGCTGAAGCGTATATTGAATTGATCATTTTAGATGGCTTGTTTCCGGTTTCCCGCTTCGGCAAACTGAGCATATATAACTCTTTTGCTTATATCAACGCACATTATGTATCAGGAACCTATACCGGCAATCAGGTGGAATATGCTCCGAAAGAAATTGAGCGGGTAGGAATCAACTATAAATACAAGGGGTTTTCCATCAATGCCCAGTATTCTTATACTTCCTCTGCGTTCGGGGATGCCAGTAACATGATTTATGATCCAAATGCTTTAGCAGGGATAATCCCCGCCTATCAGGTGATAGACGTATCGTCTTCCCTAAAAGTAAAAACACATTATCAGATCAAGCTGGGAGTAAACAATCTGGCGGACGAAAAATATTTCACCCTTCGCACAACGGAATATCCTGGACCGGGAATTATTCCTTCAACCGGAAGGATGTTCTATGCAGGCATCACAGCCACCTTCTAAACCCTATTGTACAATATGGCTCCTCACCAGGTTCCATACCCGATTCGAGTCAAGCAATTCCTTACGTACGATTCCCATATTTTTGGAAATAAAGAAATTGGTTCGGTTATTTTTCTGCAAAGAATTTCGCTTATCATACACTTGAATCACCTTTTTATAATAGACTGACCCCACCTTTAAACTGTCGAAACCGGAAATAAACTCCATGCTGCCATTTGGTTCGGAGTTGGGGTACAAGGTATAGCCCGGAGTAAACACACTCGCCATCAGGATGTTTTTCCCATAGAAGTTCCCTCCTATTGATTTATCCATCCAAAGCACACTGGTAGTGGCTCCCGGTTGTTGACTCATGTCTACATTGAGGTTATCCGTCTCCGCTTCCCGCGTCCCCATCCATCTTTCCGTGTAATAACCAAATATTCCTGTATATCCCAGGTTTTGCTGCTGGGTAACCGATTTATTGGCCGACAAAGCATAGGTTACATACACACTGTCTGTTGCATGAGTAGCACTGTCCTGGTATACCCAATAGGTACCCGGGAGGAAAAAACCGTAGTCAAGCATCACCTGAGGCACCGGACTGGTATAACTCTGACTAGAGGTGGTTCCGCTCTTGTTGCAGGAAAAAAATACGGCAGATAACACAACTATGATAAAACCTGTCTTTTTCATGATACTTTGTTTTGTTTGACGCATCGTGTTGTTAGTACAAAGTTAAAAAAAGGCATTGATCATCCTATATTCACGCTTATCCCATTGCTAAGCAGTACCGTAAAGGACTCCTCCGGGTCAATCCTGTCACTTTTCTGTAGAATTACAACATCATGTTCTGCAATCATGACCTTTTTCTTTAAGAAGACAACCATTTCTTAGAGGAACACGTTCTTTTCCTTTGAGAAGAGAACCATTTCCTAGAGGAACACGTTCTTTTCCTTTGAGAAGAGAACCATTTCCTAGAGGAACACGTCCTTTTCCTTTGAGAAGAGAACCATTTCTTAGAGGAACACGTTCTTTTCCTTTGAGAAGAGAACCATTTCTTAGAGGAACACGTCCTTTTCCTTTGAGAAGATGATCATTTCTTAAAGGAACGCGACAATTTCCTCCAAGAAGACAACCTGTTCTTAGAGGAACACGACGTATTCCTCTAAGAAGATGACAGTTTCTTAAAGAAAACTGTCACGATTGACGTTTTTCAATTCAGCTTCTACAGTTGATTCAATCGTTTATTACCGCGGGATTAAGGCTTAATTAGGTCAGGACTCAGGAGGGTACAAGAGCGAAAATATTTATTAGATTTGCCACGCATACGAAAAACCAAACTTATGAAATACAAACTTCTACTTGCACTGGCCGTGCTTTGTATTGGCGCCATCATTCTTGACTCGAGTCAGAAAGCATACAGCAATGCCGCCGGTGCACCCGCAGGCTGCTCCGGCTCACCTGCAGATGGTAATACCTGTGCAGCCAGCGGCTGTCATACAGGGAGCAATGTGTCCAAAATAAACGGATGGATCACTTCCAACATCCCTGCAGGAGGATATACTCCTGGGACAACCTACCTCATTACTGCTAAAGCAATATATATCGGGAGGGGTAAGTTTGGTTTTGAAGTTTCTCCACAGGACCTTTCCGGAAACATTATCGGCACACTCCAATCCATCAATGCCGCTGCCAAATTACGCGGTCCGGGATATATCTCTCACACAACCAGTGGCAATACCGGAACCGATAGTCTGATCTGGACCTTTAACTGGAAAGCCCCGGCTGCGGGCACAGGAGGATTTACCTTCTACGGGGCATTCAATTGTGCGAATAACGATGGGAACACCGGTGGCGACCTGATTTATACATCAACACTTAAAGTAACCGAAGCACCCAGTCCCGGTGTGGATGCCGGCATACTCCACATCACTTCTCCTTCACTTTACAGTTGTTCGGGAACCGTTATTCCAACGGTTCAGATTCATAATTTTGGTATCACTCCCCTCACTTCAGCCACCATTAACTACCAGGCAGATGCAAACACCCCTTCGTCTTTTTCCTGGACAGGAAATCTGGCAACCGACAGTTCTGCACTGGTAACACTACCAGCTGTAACCGTCAGTTCAGGCACACATACCTTTACCGCCTTTACCTCCACTCCAAATGCGGTAGCCGACACGATACCGGCTGACGACAGCAAGACCGTTTCTTTTGACGTAAAACTGACACCACAGCAAACACCATTTGCTGAAGGCTTCGACACTACCCTCTTCCCAAAAAGCGGATGGGAGATCAACAATCCGAATAATGACACAACCTGGAGACGGACAACCAAGGCTTTTCATTCCGGAGTAGCCAGTGTCTTCATCAACAATTTCAATTACCCTAAACTAGGAGCCATCGACGAAATCATTACCCCTTCTTTCAACCTCTCGGTGATGCCAACTCCTGTGCTTACATTTCAGGTTGCCTATCAGTTGTATACCAACCCTAGTTCTTCTTCACCTGCTTCAGATACGCTTGTAGTGTATATTTCAACCGACTGCGGCACAACCTGGAACCAGCTATACAAGAAGTATGGCGTTCCATTAACCACCGCTACTCCCACCTACAGTACCAAGTCGTTTGTTCCTACCGCTTCTCAGTGGCGTTTTGAATCAATCAACCTTTCCGGGTATACTTCCGCTGCACAGGCGCTCTTTAAATTCGTGAACATCACAGACTATGAAAACAACCTGTATCTGGATGACATTCACATTGACAATAGCCTGGGAATAGCCGGGACGGAAGTGCCCTCCTCCTCTCTACTACTCTACCCCAACCCTGCATCTGATCGCCTGTTAGCGGATTACGAATTGGCGGCCCCAGTTCCGGTTTCCATAAAACTATATGACATGCTAGGGAAAGAAATGTCCATGGGATATTCAGACGCACTTAAACCTTCCGGGAAATATACTACCGAGTTTGACCTGAAAAATCTTCCTGCCGGAATATATGTGTTCCATTTTCAGGCTGGACAACTTTCTGAAACG
>Ga0206975_1119_pt1 | contig 19634 bp, 16 predicted proteins | sample Alteio_BWOrgHeat_81_FD_152919 | JGI IMG/M metagenome (GOLD analysis project Ga0206975, IMG submission 152919) | Enriched cells from forest soil in Barre Woods Harvard Forest LTER site, Petersham, Massachusetts, United States -... | ecosystem: Environmental > Terrestrial > Soil > Temperate forest >... | reverse complement strand
GAATATTCCTTACAAGATCTATGGAGGCCTCTCTTTCTATCAGCGCAAGGAAGTAAAAGACCTCCTGGCCTATTTCCGGCTCTCCATCAACCCGAACGACGAAGAGTCGCTCAAACGTGTCATCAATTATCCGGCACGGGGCATTGGCGATACCACCGTCCAAAAGATTATGCTTGCTGCAGCCGACCACGATGTGAGCATGTGGACAATTCTCGAAAATCTGGGAGAGTTCAACCTGAACCTGAACACCGGCACAGGCAACAAACTTAGTGAGTTCATTACCCTCATCAAGAGCTTCACGGCCCAGATTCATAGTCAGAATGCGTATGAGCTGGGCATGAATATCGCAAACAGTTGTGGTTTGCTGAGAGAATTATATACCGACAAATCGCCTGAAGGCGTTAGCCGCTACGAAAACGTACAAGAACTGCTCAATGGTCTCAAAGAATTTTCCGACACCGGCACCAACGGCATAGAGCTTCCCGCAGATGAGACGTTGACAGTGGAAGACATGCCCCCGCCCCCTGCCTTTACACCTCCTGTAGGAGAGCCCGACCTGCTTTCGGAATTACCAACAGAAACAGAAACAGAAACAGAAAGAGGACCTACCACGGAAGGACCTAAGCGCCTCACGGCTTTTATGCAGGACATCGCCCTGCTTACAGATTCCGACAACCAGAAAGGCAAGGAAAATGCCGACCAGGTATCGCTGATGACCATACATGCTGCAAAAGGACTGGAGTTCCCCTATGTCTATATCGTGGGCCTGGAAGAAAATCTTTTTCCTTCACAGATGGCACTCAATTCGCGTACTGAGTTGGAAGAAGAGCGCCGTCTGTTTTATGTGGCACTCACCCGGGCTGAGAAGCAGGCCTTCCTCAGCTATGCTACCACCCGCTACCGCTGGGGAAACCTGATCTCCTGCGAGCCAAGTCGTTTTATCGAAGAAATAGAAGATGAGTTTCTGGAATTCGCTCCTTCAGCGATGCCTTCCGGAAATTCACGCCAGGGATTTGGCATACGTCCCAAACCGGTTACAGGGAATAATGCTTCCAAATCGGGTGAGGACATATATACCCCTGCCACCGCACCAATAAAGAAAAACCTGGTGAAATTGAATACGGCTGTCAAGCAAACCTCCAGCGCACCTTATGACAACTCTCACCTCAAAGCCCTGGAAGTGGGCATGCAGGTGGTTCATGAGCGTTTCGGAACAGGCAAGGTAGTGGCACTGGAAGGGGTGTTCCCAAACAACAAGGCAACTGTTGAATTTGAAGCAGTGGGGCAAAAACAGCTCCTGCTTAAATTCGCCAAGCTGAGCATCAGCTGATTCACCGGCATCTATACTTACATTATTCCCAAATTCCTATCTTTAAGGGTCTCATTCCCTTATGCAAAAACACAATTTCAATACTTCCAGGGCCACCATCCTGATCAAGAACATGGTCAGCAACAGCTGTATCAAACTGATCAGGCAGGAGCTCAGCAGGACAGGTTTTATTGAGGTGCTGCACATACAACTGGGAACTGCAGACATACAGTTCGACCCCCAGGTGATGAACCTCGACTCCATCGACATCATCCTACGACGTAATGGTTTCGAGCTGCTGCGCGACCCGGATAAGATTCTGGTAGAGCAGATCAAGAGTGCGATTATCCAATTGGTCTTTTATGGAAACAACGCCACTTCTCTCATGCGTAACTCCGATTACTTAAGCGAGAAAATAGGGCGACCTTACCTCCAGCTGAGCAAAGTGTTTTCCGAAAAGACAGGCACCACCCTCGAAAAATTCATGATCCTTATCAAGGTGGAGAAAATCAAAGAACTGATCAGTTACGACCAGCTTACCCTGAGCGAAATCGCCTATATGATGGGTTACAGCAGCGTACAATACCTGAGCAACCAGTTTAAGCAGGTGGCAGGGTGCACTGTCAGTGAATACAAGCAACAGGGCAGCAAGAACCGTAAGCCACTCAACGACCTGCTGGGATAGATTATTATCTTGTCACAGATTGTGATATCCTCTTTCCATTTATTGTCCTCCATTCCATTTATTTATTTCATTAAACATTTCCGTTAAACTATAACACCTCAAAAGTTGCGTTTTTGCACTTTTGTGATGTAGTTAGCATTTATACCGTCAAATCCCGTTACTATGAAAATCAAACGCAATATTGCCCTGAGTGATTCCGGTTTTGTATTCGATCCTTCTACCGGGGATTCTTTCTCAACCAATCCTATCGGACTTGAAATCATCAAAATGCTGAAAGACGGCAAGACACCGGATGAGATCAAGACCTATGCGGTAAAAACGTACATGACCGACGAGCAGACTTTTGAAAAAGATTTTTACGATTTCGTCAACATGGTTGCCAAGCTCAAACTTTCCGAAGGAGAGGAATCCGGCAAATAAGCGCCCCCTGTTTCCCTGCCTGCCGTTGCGCAAACTTTCGCAACGGCAGGCAGGTGTTTCTGTTTCCGTTTCTGTTTCTGTTTCTGTTTCCGTTCTCAACCCCATTCTCATGAAAAAGAAGAAACTGCATATAGCCGTCACTGGTCTGAATGCCATCGACAGCCCCGGACCTGGCGTTCCTGTTATCAGGGCATTGCGGGAGAGCAAAGTGTTTGATGTCCGTATCATCGGCCTTTCTTATGAAACACTTGAGCCCGGCATATACATGCACGACCTGGTAGATAAGACCTACCAGATTCCGTTTCCTTCCAGTGGCAAGGCCAGTCTGATGACACGGCTCAAATACATACACGAACAGGAAAAGATCGATCTCATCATCCCCAACTTCGATGCCGAACTTTTTAACTTTATCAAACTGGCCGATCAGCTCAAGAAGGAAATGGGTATTAAGACGTTCCTTCCCACACTCGATCAGTTTGAAGAACGGCACAAATCCAACCTGCCGGAATACGGCAAGAAACACAAGATCAAAGTCCCATACAGCAAGATGATCTTCAGCACGGCGGAGATACCGAGCCTGCGCGAGGAATTTACCTACCCGCTTGTTGTCAAAGGCAAATTCTACGATGCTTCCATCGCTTATACCCCGGAACAGGTGGTGACGCATTTCAACAAGATCAGCGCCAAGTGGGGATTGCCTATTATCATTCAACAGTTTGTTTACGGGCAGGAAGTGAACGTCACCGCACTGGGTGACGGCAAAGGCAATACCATCGGTGCAGTGCCCATGCGCAAGCAATACATCACCGATAAAGGAAAAGCCTGGTCGGGCATTGCCATCGACGACAAAGAACTGATGAGTATGACGCGAAAGCTCATCAAGTCCACCAAGTGGCGGGGAGGCATGGAGCTTGAGATCATCAAGACCGCTCAGGACGAGTACTTCCTGTTGGAGATCAACCCCCGCTTCCCGGCCTGGGTATACCTCGCGGTAGGTTGTGGGCAAAACCATCCGGAAGCACTGGTACGCATGGCACTGGGAGAAAAGGTGGAGCCCTGGAAGAAATACGATGTCGGAAAATTGTTTGTACGTTACTCCTTCGACCTGATTGTCGCACTGGATGAATTCGAGAAAATATCCACACTTGGTGAACTTTAATAACTATACGGCCCTATGAAAAAACAGCAATATGAACGCCCGGTAATCCAGCGACTGAATGTCGGTGTGATGAACAAATTCGGAACCAAAACAGAATATGCACCGGTAACCCATATCGATGGCAACCCCGTAAAGGATCTGATTGCCAAGTACGGCTCTCCACTCTTCATCCTATCCGAAAAAACGATCCGAAAGACATTTAAAGACGCCAACCGGGCCTTCAAGACCCGGTACCCAAAGGTGCAGTTTGCCTGGTCTTACAAGACCAACTACATGAATGCCGTATGTAATGTCTTCCATCAGGAAGGCTCCTGGGGAGAAGTGGTCTCGGGATTTGAGTATCAGAAAGCTTTGAAGAACGGTGTACCGGGCAACAAGATCATTTTCAACGGTCCAGATAAAACCGAAAAGGAGCTGAGGCTGGCAATCGAAAACAACTCCCTGATCCACATTGACCACCTCGATGAGTTATACTTATTGAAGGAGCTGGCCATTGACATGAAGAAAAAGCCAAGGGTGGCTATACGAGTGAATATGGACACGGGTGTATATCCGATGTGGGATCGGTTTGGCTTTAACTATGAAAATGGACAAGCCTGGGATGCCATCAACAAAATCATGCTCAACGAAACACTCGAGCTGGTAGGGCTTCACAGTCACATTGGCACCTTTATGCTTGCTCCAAGTGCTTATGGCGTTGCAGCAGCCAAGCTATCTGACCTGGCGCTGGCCATCAAGAAGAAATACAAGAAAAACATCCAGTATATTGACATGGGAGGGGGCTTTGCTTCTAAAAACACACTCAAAGGCTCCTACCTGCAAGGGGTGGATACGTCTCCAACCTTCGATCAGTTTGCCGAAGCCATCAGCACTTCCATCCTGAATGCAGGCTTCCTGGAAAATGAACTGCCCCTGCTGATATTGGAAACAGGAAGAGCATTGATTGATGAAGCGGGCTACCTGCTCGGAACAGTTATCTCCAACAAACGTCTGTCGGACGGACGCCGGGCAACCATCATGGATTTTGGTGTCAACATCATGTTTACCTCTTTCTGGTACGACCACAAGATCAGCCCTGCCCAGGAATTCAGTCAGTATACCGAAGACGCTGTGTTATATGGTCCCCTGTGCATGAACATCGATGTTATCCGGGAGAATGTTACCTTGCCTCCGTTAAAACGCGATGACCAGGTAGTGGTTCACTCCGTCGGAGCTTATAACATGACCCAGTGGATGCAGTTCATCTCCCTACGGCCAGCCATTGTGCTGATTGACATGGAAGAAAACGCACACATCATCCGCAAACGGGAGACGTTACAGAGCATAGAAGGGGATGAGCTTCTTCCGAAATACCTGAGCGATTTTAAGCTTTAACCCTTACCTAAGCCAACGATCTTGTCCGCAAAAAAACTAACCTCCTATCCGCTCCTGCGCAGTATTGCAAGCAGCTACAGTCAGGTGTTTTTCTCCGACAACGGCTGGTTTGCCGTGCTGGTGTTGCTGGCTTCCTTTGCCGATCCCTTCACCGGCCTCGCCGGATTGATTGCTGTCGCAGCATCTATCCTGTTCAGCCGTTGGCTGGGCTTCAACCCTACCCTCACCGCCAACGGTACCTATGGCTACAATGCGCTATTGGTAGGACTGGCCATGGGTGTATCCTTCAAGTTCACCCTCCCGTTTGTAGTGGTACTGCTGCTGGGAACCTTTTTAACCCTGCTGCTCACCAACTGGCTGGCTACACGCTTCGCTGCCTACCGAATCCCCTTCCTGAGTCTTCCCTTTGTGTTGGGCATCTGGACACTCCTCCTGGGAGCCCGCAGTTTTGCGGCACTCCAGCTCAGCGAGCGAGATCTTTATACGTTCAATGAACTCTGGAGCCTGGGTGGTCCGCTACTTGTCAAGGCATATGAGAAAACAAACACGTTGCCTGTTCCTGCCTTGGCAGAAGTGTATCTGAAATCTCTGGGTGCAATCTTTTTTCAATACAACCTGTTTTCAGGTATACTCATCGCTATCGGTTTACTCATCTATTCCCGCATTGCATTCACACTTTCCATTCTGGGCTTTGCAACAGGTTACCTGTTCTGTTATTATGTAGAAGGCAACCTGAGCGAATTGAGTTACAGTTACATTGGTTTCAACTATATCCTTGCCGCAATCGCCATCGGAGGGTTCTTTACGGTTCCTTCCTGGCGGTCATACCTGGCAGCCGTCCTATCTGCCCCGGTTATCGGATTAATCATTGCCGCCGCTGGTAAAATTATCGGTGTTTACCAGCTGCCCTTGTATTCCCTGCCATTCACGCTGGTGGTAATTCTCTTTCTCTTCTCTTTTCATAACCGTTACCTGCCAGGCAAGTTGCAGCTGGTACAGTATCAGCAATATGCTCCCGAAAAAAACCTCTATGCCTGGCATAACGGTGTGGAACGCTTCAGCAAAGACACCTGGTTTCACATACAGTTGCCTTTCTTCGGCGAGTGGCAAGTCTCCCAAGGCCATGCGGGCCGTATCACTCACCGGGAAGACTGGAAATACGCCTGGGATTTTGTCGTTACCGACGATACACAAAAAACATTCCGCCTGCCTGGGGAAGAGACCGATCAGTTTTTCTGTTATAACCTCCCCGTGCTGGCACCCGGAGCCGGATATATCGTCGACCTGGTGGATGGAATAGAAGACAACGCAATAGGAGATGTCAACCTGGGTGATAACTGGGGCAATACCGTTGTCATCAAACATTCAGACTATTTATATAGCCAGCTGAGTCACCTGAAGCAAGACAGCCTGAAGGTAAAGCTCGGAGACTATGTCAACCGGGGCGACCTGCTGGCCACCTGCGGCAACTCCGGACGCTCTCCCGAACCGCATATTCATTTTCAGCTGCAAGCCACTCCCTTCATTGGGGCCAGGACACTTTCCTACCCGATTGCTTTTTATGTGAGCCGGAAAGACCAGCAATACTCTTTTCATGCCTTTGATATCCCTGAAGAAGGCGAAGTGATTCAAAAACTCACTCCCACTCCCCTGCTTGCCAAGGCCTTTCATTTTGTTCCGGGAATGATACTCGAGTTTGAAGAAACAAAGGGGACAATTTCGAGTACAGGCAAATGGGAAGTTTTTGTGGATGCTGCCAACCAGAGCTACCTCTATTGCCACCAGACAGGCTCCTACGCCTACCTGACCAATAACAGCACCTTGCATTATTTCACGTCCTTTCAGGGCGACCGCACTTCCCTGCTCTATTACTTTTACCTGGGAGCACACAAGGTCCTGCTCAGCTATTTTGAAGGAATGGAAATTACCGACAAACTACCGATAGAAGGGTTTCATTCCGGCCTTTCCAAAATCACACAAGACTTTATTGCTCCGTTTAACATCTACCTGCGCGCTGATTACACTTCACGCTATACGGCTATTGACGATCTTCAAAACCCAACTCAAGTAACCCTTCAATCTGCTGCCACAGCTTATTCCGGCAAAACAATAAAGCGCAGGCTGGACTTTGAACTGGAATTCGGTACGGCTGGATTAAAACGATTTGTCGTGTTTGAAAACGGGAATAGTACAACCGCCACTTTCTGAAGACCATTATCCTGACAACCTCCACATGAACCATTCAACACCTCCACTTATGAAAAACCTCCTAACCTGTTGCATTAGCACGCTACTCATTTGTACACTCAGCACTTCCTGGGCTCAGACGGACAAAACAACCGCTGCTTTCACCACCAGCTACGAAAAAGAATACAAGAAAGAGTATGCTGCCGCCCTTGCCTCCATGAAAGAGGTATATGATACCAAGTCATACGAACTGAACCTCCGCATGGGATGGCTGAGTTACGAGGCCGGACAGAACAAAGAATCCATGGGCTATTATCAGCTTGCAACAGACCTCATGCCTTATGCCATTGAAGCGAAGCTGGGCATGACATATCCTGCTTATGCACTGGGCAACACCACCTTGCTACTTTCCCAGTACGAAAAAATTCTGGCGATAGATCCCCAGAACACCACCGCCAACTACAAACTAGGTCTTATTTATTACGACAAGAAAGACTATGCCGCTGCCAACAAGTATTTTGAGAAGGTGGTCAATCTTTATCCTTTCACATACGATGCGCTGTTGATGTATGCCTGGACCAACTACCGGTTGGGAAAGAACAGGGAAGCCAAGGTATTATTCACAAAAGTACTGTGGCTCTATCCCACTGACAAGTCGGCATTGGAAGGGGTGGGGTTAATCAAATAAAAGATTTTTGGATTTAGGATTTGGGGATTGTCGGATTTAAAAAAAAAAAATGAAGTAGGGTTTAAAATCAACTTACTTTCTTAAAAAAGCAATCAGGTCGGTGGAAGGGATTGTTACCTGACCCAGACTTCTCAACATTGTTACCAGCTGCCCCCTATGAAACGTGCTGTGGTTCATGACGTGCATAACGATGCCAGCGTTGGGGTTGGTAAATTCATCTCCCTTGATGTTTTTATATACCGTAGATCCCGCCAGGAAGGCATCGTCTTGTAACCGGATAAACGCTTCGAAGGACACCGAAGCATTCACAAAATCAGCTATTGCCGGATTTGCATACTGCGCAGATGGAGGCCAGGCAATGACCTGCTCTTTTAAACGGGAAAGCCAGATCAGTTCAGCATCCCAGATATGATGTACCGTCTTACGCAAGGAAGGAAAACTACTCATTACCTCTTTATCCAAAAGAACCGGATCCAAATCTTTCAAGACATCTCCCAGGCGGGTATTGGCCCAGGTGTTGTAGGAGGTGTATTGGAGAAGTAGCGTTCTCATGGGATTTTTGAATTACAGAATTAAAGAATTTTTGAATTTGGCAAGAGGAAATAAAAACGAAACACGATTTCTGTAGCAAATACAAGATCTGACACTTGAAAAAAACAAACTAAGTCAGACAAATCCTTAAATCCAATAATTCCTAAATCCATTAATCTTTTTTTCAATCCCACCCGCTCGCCAGCACATCGGCAATGTGCATGGTCTTGATAGGAATATTTTCTTTTTTCAGATAGCCATCCAGGTGCATGAGGCAGCTAATGTCGGTGGAGATGATGTACTCGGCTCCTACTTCTTGTGCTCTCTTTATTTTTTGTTCTCCCATGCCAACGGCAATGCTCTCAAACTTTACTGAAAAAGTTCCGCCGAAACCACAGCAGGTTTCACAGTCCTGCATCTCTTTGAGCTCCAATCCTCTGACCTTATCAAGCAATACGCGCGGTTCCCGCTTGATACCGTATTCCCGCAATGCGGCACAGGAGTCATGGTAGGTAGCCACCCCGTTTAACTTTGCACCCAGGTAGGTAATCTTCAGCACATTGACCATAAAGTCGGAAAACTCATAAATATTCTTCTGGATGTTCTTCAATTCATTGTGTACGGCCGAATTGTGAAACATCTCCGGGTAATAGTTCTTGATCATACCGACACAGGAGGCCGATGGACAGATGATGTACCGGTCGTTCTGAAACTCCCGGATAAATTTTTCGCCCACTTCCCGTGCGGCGTCCCAGTAACCGGCATTAAAAGCCGGCTGTCCGCAGCAGGTTTGCTCGGGGTTGTAATTCACTCCACAGCCAACACGTTCCAGCACCTTCACCATATTCAGGCCCGTTTCAGGATATACCTGATCCATAAAACAAGGGATAAAAATATCTACGATCATACTTCAATAGCTTTGGATTTCGGAATAGTCAAAAGTAATATAAAACCAAGCACAAAAAATGCGATCAGCGCAAGAATCGAGTTTCGCATGCCCCCTGTCAACCCTTCAATCAATCCAAACGACAGGGTACCAATGGCAATACCGATCTTTTCACACACATCGTAAAAACTGAAATAAGAGGCATGATCCTCTGTTTCAGGCAACAACTTGGAATAGGTGGATCGGGAAAGGGATTGAATACCTCCCATAACCAGTCCCACCAACCCGGCCACCACGTAAAAACTGCTTGGAGTAAACACAAAGAGGTAGGTGCCTACACAAATGCCAATCCAGATAAAGATAGAGACTCCCAGCGCCTTGATATTGCCGATCCATTTGGATAGACGGGAAAACAGAATCGACCCGCCAACTCCCAGAAACTGAATGATGAGTACAGCCACAATGAGGTTGCTTTTCTGATCGGGAGGAAAAATTTCTTTGTTGGCAAAAGGAACCGCGATGATCATGACCGTCTGAACACCCATGCTGTAAATAAAAAAAGAAGCCAGATAGCGCTTCAGGCGGGTAATGTGTTTGAGCTCCAGCCATACCTTGTATAACTCCCGGAAGCCTTTGAAGATGACATTGCCTTCGGGCTTGCGTCCATACACGTTATTCGGGAGTCGGGCAAAGGTAATCTGTGCGAAGCCGGCCCACCAGATAGCCACACTCACAAAACTCCATTTGGCATCCATATGGAATGCCTGGATGGCCACCAGGTTGAAGATTAACAAAATGGAGCTGCCGATATATCCCAGCGAGTATCCTTTGGCGCTTACACGATCGTGGTCTGCCGGTTCGGCTATTTCAGGTAAAAAAGCATTGTAAAACACCAGACTGCCCCAGAAGCCGACACTTGTAAGCATGATCGAAAAAAGGCTCCAGCCCAGATGCTCCTTGTTGAAAAAGAAGAGGGAGGCACAGGAAAGGGATCCCAGGTAGCAGAAGAACTGCATGAACCTCCGTTTACTCCCGGAATAATCCGCTATGCCCGAAAGTAAAGGGGTAGTGATACTCACCAACAGGAAAGAAAGCGCAATCGTATAATCGTAAAGTTCGGTATTGTGAAAGGTTCTTCCGAATAACTCCACCAGGTCTGACTTTACCCCGTTCACCGTACCGGTGGTTTTTGCTTCGTAAAACAAAGGGAAAATAGCCGTGGTGATAACCAACGGATAAGAAGAGTTGGCCCAATCGTAAAAAGCCCAGGCATTGATTATTTTCTTGTTCCCTTTTTCAAGCATTTGATAAAATTAGGGGCTCCCGTCATACCAGGTCGGTCCCATTGAAAGTAGATATCAACAGGTTATAAACCTTACCAACATTTCTTGGCAGAGAAGGTGCGTATGCCTATTTTTGAGCCGGGAAAACTCACACGTTCCCGCTAAACCACCTTAACAGACTATATTTATGAAAGCATATGTATTTCCAGGCCAGGGCTCTCAGTTTCCCGGGATGGCCAAAGAGTTGTATGAATCTTCCGCTGTGGCCAAGACACTTATGGAACGTGCCAATGACATTCTGGGCTTCCGCCTCACCGACATCATGTTTCAAGGAAGTGAAGATGAGCTGAAACAGACGAAGGTGACACAGCCTGCTATTTTTCTGCATTCGGTTGCACTCCTGAGTACGCTGGGAGATTCGTTTAAGCCTGATATGGTAGCCGGGCATTCCTTGGGAGAATTCAGCGCGCTTGTAGCCAACAAGACTCTTGCATTCGAGCATGCGCTGGTACTTGTTTCCAAAAGGGCCCAGACCATGCAAAAGGCCTGTGAATTACAACCTTCCACAATGGCTGCTATCCTTAACCTGGATGATGCTGTCATTGAAGCTATTTGCGCCGAGGTGACCGCAACAGGAGAAGTGGTTGTGGCAGCCAACTACAACTGTCCCGGTCAGCTCGTTATTTCAGGCTCGGTACCCGGCGTAACCATTGCCTGCGAGAAAATGAAAGCCGCCGGAGCGAAACGTGCCCTGCTGCTACCCGTTGGAGGAGCGTTCCACAGTCCCCTGATGGAACCGGCACGTGTAGAGCTGGAAGCTGCCATCAAAGCCACTGCTTTCGGCACTCCTATCTGCCCCGTATATCAAAATGTTACCGCACAAGCCGAGTCAGACCCTGCCCGCATCCAGCGCAACCTCATCGCCCAGCTCACCGCACCGGTTCGCTGGACACAAACCATGCAACAGATGATCGCCGACGGAGCCACCTCGTTTACAGAAGCCGGCCCGGGGAAAGTACTGCAGGGACTAGTCAAAAAAGTAAATAAAGACATGGAAGCTGCGAGTATTTAAGCTCCTTGCTGACCCACAATATCCATTCAGATTAAACGTTATTAGCTATACACCGATGAAAAAAATTTGCATCCTGTTTTCTTTCCTGTTTCTTTCATGCATGATGCAGGCCCAGATCCTGAACAGCATCGGAATCAATGTGGGCGCCAACATGTCGGAAGAGTACTGGAGGGTGCATACCGATGCACACCATGTGCCATATTACTACGACGATGACCAGCGCTGGAAATACAGCTGGAACCTGGGGATCTTTGCCGAGCTTTTTCAGAACGAACATTTTCGCTGGGATACGGAGATTCAATACAACCACAAAGGAGGCATCGACATTGACAAAACGCACAAAGCAGCAGCCTTGGCTACGACTAACACGCACTTGTGCTGGAACAATTACCTGAAATTCAGGTGGGAGCTCTATCAGGGAACACCCTATGTATTGCTGGGCATAAGGATTGAAGATGTGCTATCCACCTCTACTGCCTCTCCTCCTATCGCATCTCAGGGCCCCTTTGTTCCGATTCAACTGACACCGGCAGTTGGAGTGGGATGGGAATTTGTGACCTATGGAGCCATCAAGCCGTTTATTGAATACATCTACAATCCATCTCCTGTAATCGGTCCTCCTTCTTACCACAACGGAGACCTCACAATCTGGAACCGGGAAATGGAATTAAGAGTAGGCATCCGTATAGAGTTGCAGGGTGGAAAAGAAACCTGCCCCAAGGTATATCAGTAATAAAAAAGACCGGAGTAGAACCCCGGTCTTTTTTATTACTGACTGAACTGATATAATCGGTTATCGTTATCTTCTGTGACCATAATGACCACCGCCGCAGCGTCCGCCACCGTGACCGTAATATCCACCGTGACCGCAGTATCCGTGGCGGTAGTACCCTCCTCCATAACAGGGACCGTAGTAAGGAAGTGCTACCGGTAGCGGAAGAGGCAGCGGAGGAGGAAGCAATACACGCGGGCCATAATACCCGACATTCCAACGGGGGTGAAAATAAGGGTGGGGATGTGCCCACTGGTTCGAGGCCGATGCGGTTCCTGCAAGGCTGATGAATGCGAGGAAAGCTACTAATCTGAACGTTTTCATAGTGTTGGTTTTAGGGATTATACTACCCTCCTTTCAAAAGGCGGGCCAAAAATTTCAAGTCCCCTGTTTTTTATCCGATTTAACCGCTTTTTAATGAGCATGAAGATCGGATGAACCCTAAAAATGGGGCAAAACACCCTATCTTTACGCATATAAGCGCTTTTGAAACACGTCTGTTCCATACTCCTCTTCCTGCTCCTGCTCCTCCGGGCAAACGGGCAAAACAATTACCAGCTGGAGATCCATCCCGATCCCGGTGCGGACAATATCCAACGTTTCGACTACAAGAAAACATTCCGTAACAAGGCTGAGGCAGCCAAAGAGATACGTAAATTCCTCTTTACACTCTACGACAATGCTTACCTGGGTGCCACCGTCGACAGCATACACCCCGACTCACTGATTACCCGTGTGTGGATTCAAACCGGAAAAAAATACCTCTGGGCCAAACTTTCGGGAGGGAATGTGGATGAAGGCCTCTTGAATGTAATCGGATTCAGGGAAAAACTCTACTCGGGCAAACCCTTGTACTACCCCGATGTACGGCTGCTACAGGAAAAGCTGCTGCGCTACTGCGAGAACAACGGCTATCCTTTTGCGGAAGTAAAGCTGGATCAGGTTGTGGTACGCGGTGATGAATTTACCGCCACCCTCCAGCTGAATAAATATAAGCTCGTAAAAATAGACAGTGTGATCATCAAGGGCAATGCCAAGATCGCTCCTGTATACATGTACAGCTACCTGGGCATCAAGCCCGGTGACGTATACAACGAAAGCCGTATCGCCGCCATCCGCACACGCCTGCGTGAGGTGGCCTTTGTACATGAGCTTCGCCCCTTTGAAGTAGTATTCGGTGATCATAGCACCAAACTGATCCTGTACCTGGAGAAAAAGAAAGCCAGTCAGTTCGACGGAATACTCGGCCTGGTGCCCGACCCTGTAACCGGCAAGGTTACTTTCACCGGCGATGTACACATCAAACTCCAGAACAGCTTCAACCGGGGTGAACTCATAGACCTCAACTGGAAAAAACTCCAGACCCAGGCACAGAACCTCAACCTGGACCTCAGCTATCCTTTCCTGTTCGCTACGCCCATCGGTATAGAATACACGCTTACCTTGTTCAAACAAGACTCCACCTACCTGAATGTGAATCAGCAGTTCGGGATTCAGTACCTGCTGAGCGGAGGAAACTATTTCAAGGTCTTTGTGAATCAACGTACCTCCAGTCTCCTGACCACCACCGGCCTCGAAAATGCTACCGTCCTCCCCGATTATGCCGATGTGAGTTCCTTAACCTATGGGCTCGGGTTCCGCAGCCAGCAGCTTGACTATAGGCTTAATCCCCGTAAGGGATACACCTTTCTGATCACGGTGGGCATAGGTACCAAGACCATCAAAGAAAACCCCAACATTAACCCGTTGCTGTATCAAAATTTAAAGCTGAGCAGCACACAGTACAATGCCGATCTCCAGGCCGAATACTTCTTCCCTTTGGGAGGAAGGCATGTCATCCGAACCGGACTAAGGGGATCTTTTCTCAGTGCCGAGAACCTTTTCCAGAACGAACTTTTCCGTATTGGGGGCCTCAACTCCTTACGTGGGGTGGATGAAGAGAGTATCTATGCCTCTACCTACGGCATTTTCTCCCTGGAGTATCACTACCTCCTCGAGCAGAACTCCTACATCTTTGTTTTTGGTGATTATGCCTGGTATGAGCGAACCGGCATCACCAGTTATGTACACGACACCCCTGCAGGCGTAGGTGCAGGTATCCGGTTTGACACCAAGGCCGGTATCTTCTCCATCAGTTATGCGTTGGGAAAGCAGTTCAGCAATCCGTTTGATTTCAAATCGGGCAAGATCAATTTCGGGTTTGTATCCATGTTCTGATCCGGCAACTCCGGCCTCCCGAAAATAATTTCCGTACCTTTACCTTTCATGAATATCGGCTTTCTACTCATTGGACTTGTCCTCGGTTTTTCTATCGCCTGGCTTCTTTTTCGCAAAGGAAAAGAAGATGCCGTTTCGGCCGTTCTTCAGGCGCGCCTGGATGCCGCACAACAGGATGCCCGAAGGCTGACGGACGAACTTGCTGCACTTCGCAACAGAGCCGGCGCCGAGCTGGCTGCTGAAAAAGAAAAGCTGGAAAAAGAGATACGTTCACTCCAGGCTTCTTTGAATGATGCCAATATCCGTCTCACGCGGGAACAGGAAAGCCTGAAAGGACAAAAAGAAACGCTGGAGACACTCAGGAATGAGCTCGATACGGTACATAAGAAATACACCACCGAGTTTGAAAACATTGCCAGCAAGATACTGGAAGAAAAAAGCGTCAAGTTTACCGAACAGAACAAAAACAACCTCGACATTATCCTCAACCCGTTAAAAGAACGTATCAAGGATTTTGAGCTGAAGGTTGACAAAGCCTATAAGACCGAGTCGGACGAGCGCATCACACTCAAAACGGAAATCAAGAACCTGGTGGAGCTGAATACCAAGATCAGCCAGGAAGCCAACAACCTAGCCTCTGCTTTAAAAGGGGATAATAAAATGCAGGGCAACTGGGGGGAAGTGATCTTGGAGAAAATACTGGAACGCTCGGGCCTGGAGAAAGACCGGGAATACCGCACACAGATGGTTACCAGCAACGGAGATGGCACCACCATCAAACCGGATGTGGTGGTACTGCTGCCGGATGAGAAACACATCATCATCGATTCAAAAGTATCCCTCATCGCATACGAGGCACTCATGAATGCCCCGGACGAAGAAACACGGGCGAAGTTCCTGAGGGCTCACCTCGAATCCATGAAAGCCCACATCAAAGGACTGAGTGAGAAGAGTTATGCCTCTGCCCAGAAATTCGACACCCCCGACTTTGTGCTCTTGTTTGTTCCCATTGAATCGTCTTTCGCCATTGCCATTCAGGCGGATGGAGAACTCTTTAACTATGCATGGGACAGGAAAGTAGTCATGGTGAGTCCCTCCACATTGCTGGCCACCCTTCGCACCATCGCCAGTATGTGGAAACAACAAAAACAGACCGCCAATGCATTGGAGATAGCAGAAGAAGGAGGCAAGTTGTACGATAAATTTGTTGGCTTTGTAGAGGACCTGATTCTGGTGGGCAATAAAATCAATGACACGAAAAAGGTATATGGCGATGCCATGAAGAAACTCACCGAAGGAAGCGGAAATTTAGTGGGAAGGGCCGTAAAAATGCAAAAATTAGGAGCCAAGGTGAGTAAACTATTGCCCCCTTCCATCGTCGAACGTTCAGGAGAAGAACCGTCTTCCCCGGCTTTATCTAATAACGACACCGAATGAAAAACGTTCTCATTGCCTTATTTTCCGGCATCCTGCTCTTTGCCTGCGATGCTCCTCAGCATGTTAGCAGTACCAATCAGGCTTTTCTCTACAATAAAAACATAGGAAGGCTGCACCCTCAATTTAACATCTATCACCGGAGTGAGACGGAGTCTCAGCTCGACTTTCTGCTCGACGCATCCGAGTTTCAGTATATGAAAAGAGGCAACGACTCTACACTGCGCTCATCCATTAAGGTTTCCATCACCCTTCACTCCAAACTAAACACCACGGATATCCTCGACAGCATCTCCACAAACCTGAGTGATGTGTCGGAAGGAAAAAACGATAAATACTTGCACGGAGAGATGAAGTTCAAGGCCACCTACCCCAACAGCTATTACCTGGAGGTCAATGTAAGCGATCAGAACAGACACTCGAATTACCGCTCCTTCCTGCTGGTAGACAAGACAGACCATTCCAACAGACAAAATTTCCTGCTGTTGTCAGATGATGGAAGGGAATATTTTGGTAACGATATTGCCGCTACCGACAAAGTACAGATCCTGTGTAATACCAACCAGACCCACTTTATCGTAAAGTATTACAAAGGACGGGTACACCTTCCCGGTCCTCCTTTTTCCCTGAAATACCAGGCACCTGTTTTTAACAGTCGCCCCGACAGCATATACTCCCTTACCATACCCGGAGGTACAGGGGTGAGTTTTCGCAAACACGGCATGTACCTGATACAGGCTGATTCGTCTAAAAGCGGAGGCATTACCTTACTTCGTTTTTACGACGGCTTCCCGGAAGTGACCAATGCCGACCTGCTTGTCAATTCGCTCCGTTACATCACCAACAAAGATGAGTTTGAGAAGCTGCATGAGAGCAAGGATAAAAAAGCGGCGGTAGACAAATACTGGCTGGAGCTTGCCGGCAATGAAGACCGGGCCCGTGAGCTCATCAGCAAATACTATAACCGGGTGCAGGATGCCAACCGCTATTTCACCAGCTATACCGAAGGGTGGAGGACAGACCGGGGCATGCTATACCTCGTATTCGGCCCTCCGGATGCGGTGTATAAGACCGGCACGGGAGAGACCTGGGAATATGGCATGAAGCACTATGCTAACACATTATCGTTTATCTTCGTGCACCAGAGCAATCCGCTTTCGGACAATGACTACCAGCTGAGACGTGACCCGCAATACAAAACGCCCTGGTACAAAACCGTGGAAGCCTGGAGACAAGGAAAGGTATATGCGGAGTAGTAATAGCCCGCTCAATCAAACGTTATGATGAAAGAATACGACAATACCATCCTTTACGGCCTGCGCGCTGTAAAAGAGGCAGTGAGTTCGGGAAAAGAGTTTGACCGGGTGTTTGTGCAAAAAGGATTGAAGAGCGAGCTCTTCGGAGAGCTTCGCGTCATTCTGGAAGAGAATAAAATACCCTACCAGTTTGTTCCGGCAGAAAAGCTGAACCGCATCACCAATAACCGGAACCACCAGGGTATCGTTGCTTTTATTTCACATATCCTATACCACCGTATTGAAGATGTGCTACCGGGATTGTTCGAGGAAGGCAAGACCCCATTGATACTCGTGCTCGACCGCATCACAGACGTACGTAACTTCGGCGCCATCTGCCGAACAGCAGAATGTGCCGGTGTGCAGGCTGTGGTGATCCCCGCACAGGGAGCAGCACAGGTAAACGGAGACGCCATCAAAGCTTCTGCCGGAGCCCTGCACACCATACCAGTATGCAGGGAACCCAACTTAAAAACTGCTATTGATTACCTCCAGGAAAGCGGACTGCAAGTGGTATCTATCACCGAAAAAGCGGATGATTTTTATCCCAAAGGAGACTATAGCGGACCAACAGCTTTCATCCTTGGATCGGAAGAGGATGGTATTTCATACGAATACCTGAAGAAGAGTGATATGCGCGTGAAGATCCCCATGTCAGGGAAAATCGAATCGCTCAACGTATCGGTTGCTGCCGGCATCGTGCTTTTCGAAGCTGTCAAACAACGCTGGACAAAATAACGCCGATCGGACTTATTGTCCATACCGGTGATAAAGCGAATATGATGAAGCACGCGGGCCTGTTCTTCCTGGTATCACTCTGCTCTTCTTTTCTCCTGGGTCAGCAAACAATACCGGGCTGTCAGTCACGCAAACAAGCTTTGCTACAGAACGAGCGCACACATTCCACTGCTCCTTCCCTGCAAGCCTCCAACACCAGAAGCGACACGGTTGACATCCTGCATTACACACTATCACTCGACATCACCGATTTCACAACCGACACTATCCGGGGCAATACACAGATCCAATTTACTCCGCTTAAGAGTAATGTGCAGACCCTTTCATTGGATTTGCTGGGAATGCGGATCGATTCGATCCGGCTTGGTGCAACCGCCTGTACTTATTCTTATAATGACACATTGCTTATCACCCGTCTGCCACTGGCTCTTAACACCACCGATACCTCATCCCTCACAATCTTTTACCACGGCAAGCCCCTGGCAGATGCAGGAGGATTCGGAGGATTTTATTTTCAACCTCCTTATGCTTACAATATGGGTGTGGGCACCACAGCCAACCCGCATAATTTCGGGCGTGTATGGTATCCCTGCTTCGACAATTTCGTGGAACGGGCCACCTATACCTTTCACATCACTACATCAGGTGGTAAGGTAGCATATTGCAACGGCCTCCTGAGCAAAGACACGACCCTCCTTACCGGTAACCGAATCCGTACCTGGAACCTGCAGGAGACCATCCCTTCTTACCTGGCCTGTGTCGCTGTTGCTCCTTATACCGAGGTGGATATGACACTGCCTTCCCTTACTGGTCTTAAACCCGTGGTGATAGCCGCCTTGCCTGCCGATACCGCGAAAGTGAGAACCTCCTTCATTCATTTACCCAATGCCTTTGCAGGATTTGAAAACCGTTACGGTCCCTTCCGATGGGAAAAGGTGGGATACTCGCTTGTACCTTTCAACTACGGAGCCATGGAGCATGCCACCAACATCTCCTATCCCGAGACAGCAGTAAACGGCACCACTTACTATGAGTCGGGTATCATGGCGCACGAGCTTTCTCACCACTGGTTTGGCGACCTGGCCACCTGCAGCACCGAGCAGGACATGTGGCTAAACGAAGGCTGGGCCACTTATTCACAATACATCTTTGAAGAAAATGTGTACGGTCATGCCGCCTACATGGCTCAGGTACTGCCTTACCACGAAGACGTATTGCACTATGCCAATTGGAAAGAAGGCGGTTATCAGGCCCTGGCCTATATGCCGCATGCTTATACCTATGGAGATCATGTATACCTGAAAGGTGCAACCGTTGCCCATACCTTGCGGGCTTACATGGGCGACTCGCTCTTCTTCGCCGGCCTGCAATACCACCTCGCCCACAGTCAGTACCAGGCAGTGAGCAGCACCGATTTCAGGGATAATCTGATTGCAGGTACAGGTCTGACAAACCTGACTGACTTTTTTAACGGCTGGGTCTTTAATCCCGGATGGCCGCATTTTGCAGTCGACTCGTTTACAGTGGTCCCTTCCGGCAGCAGTTATGCGGTACAACTCTATGTCCGGCAAAGACTCACCGGGG
>Ga0206975_1118_pt1 | contig 19812 bp, 13 predicted proteins | sample Alteio_BWOrgHeat_81_FD_152919 | JGI IMG/M metagenome (GOLD analysis project Ga0206975, IMG submission 152919) | Enriched cells from forest soil in Barre Woods Harvard Forest LTER site, Petersham, Massachusetts, United States -... | ecosystem: Environmental > Terrestrial > Soil > Temperate forest >... | reverse complement strand
TATACCCGATTCAGTGAACAATATAAAAACTTCACTTATTACGACCCGAATCAGTTGCAGTGGATCAATTACTTGGACCCCACCGGCGTAATCGGATCAGCAGCCACCAGTATTGCCTGTGGCTCTCATTGTATGAGCAGCGGGCCGGCCTTGGCTACCTGTACCGCCAACGGAGGCAGCGGTGGAACAACTACGGTTGCGTGTGACGGTCTGCCCGAAAGTATTCTCATTAATGGTTTGGATGGTGTACCTGTACTTTGCAATCCATACCAAATCACAATCGGGAATAACCTCTGGTTCTCTCTTCCCAATACCACCTCCACAAACTACCATAATATGTACTCTGGAGTTTATCAATACCCAACCTTCGGAGGAAACTACACAGGTGTTTGGGGTAATGCTAACAAGGATTATGGTTTCGGTGGATTCTCCAGCAAATGCTGGACATCAGCTTGTGCAGACTTTGGAATTTGCCCTGGATGCGAATACTGGTATGGTGCTTATAACATCTACATAGAGGATCTCGACTTCAACAACAAGCTCGTTCCCGGAAACTCCTGGAACAGAACTTTTCCTTTTGATTCGTATGCAGCCTTTAACTGGGATGGAAGCCATTGCAGTACATGGATGTGGGGTTTACAGACCATCACCTTTCCAATTAGCGCCATCCCTGGTGCAAATTTGCAGCCGGGACATTTTTATGTCATAGGAATACAAACCACCAATGAGCTGCCGCATGGAACCACTTACAAGACGTCCAGCAGGCTTGTTTATATCATGCCTGATGGAGGAGGTACTGCTGGAGATTATTCAAGTAAAAACACAACCATCGGTGATGCTGCCAATGCCTGGGATGCCCGGAATGTTTTTGCAGAACACAACATCGTGTTGGATGAAACCACCGTTTTATCAAATGTAAAAGCAGTTGCCGCAGGAAATTGCATACACGTAGTGAAAGACGCTGCGGGAAAGACTGACTTAAAAGGCGGGCACTATTACATAGCTACTACAAGTCCATGTAACAGGTCTTTCCGCACCTCGGACCCCACCAAGCCAGACCGAGGAGGAAAGACACCAAGTGACACCTATCTCACCGAATCAGCAGCGAGCTCTTTTGATGCGCCAAAGCATACTTATTATCAGTACAAAGCAACAACTGATAAACCGGATGTCACCAATGGTTCTTTCGTTATTTATCCTAATCCGGCCAATGACAATGTTATTGCTGAGTTTAAAGGGGATGTACCTGATGCCGGCAGTACGCTTACTGTTTCTATCTATAATTCCTGGGGACAGAAAATAAAAAACGAAACCGTCAACTTACTGGATCGCTATGTAAGTCTAAATGTAGAAGACCTCGATCCAGGCATCTACACCTTCCTGATTATACAAGGAAACAAAAGCTGGAAGAGCAAAATCGTAAAACAATAACGGCTTTTCCTTCAATAAAAAAGTCCTCCCAAAAGGGAGGACTTTTTTATTCGTATCCGTCTGATAATACTCAACAATCATAATCCACCACCACCTTCTCAGTAAGCGGGTGGCTCTGGCAGGTGAGGATATAGCCTTCTTTCACTTCTCCGTCCGTCAATGCGTAGTTATTATCCATCTTCACTTTCCCTTCTTTGAGCTTTGCCCTACAGGTACAACATACTGCTCCTTTACAAGCATAAGGCACATCTACACCTTCATCCAATGCTTTGTCGAGGATCACATCTCCCTCACTGGACAATTCAAATTCCGTTTCTTTCCCGTCCATGATCACCGTTACCCGGCTCATCATTCCTCCGGAGGAAGCAGCATTGGAGGCTTCCGCCTTGTTAACCGCTTCGAGCACGGCGGTAAAGTATTCGATGTGTACTTTCTTGTCTTCCACTTTCTCCTGCTTCAATGCCTGCTTTACATTTTCCATCATGGGACCGGGACCACAGATAAAGTATTCGTCGGCACCTTTCAGGTTCAGCGTTGAGAACAAGGCAGAGACCTTGTCTTTGCTTAGCATGCCTTGATAAAGGGGATCAACGATGGAAGCAGGATGCTCTAAAACAGAAGTACAGGTAAACCGGGCCGACTGCGTCAATGCGATGTCCTCCAATGCTTTTTTGAAAATGGTGGAGGCTTCGTCTTTATTCCCGTAAATCAGGTGCAAGGTGCTCTGAGGCTCTTCTTTCAGGATAGTCCGTATGATGGAAAGCATCGGGGTGATGCCGCTGCCTCCGGCAAAGAGGACATACCTTTTCTTTTTGCTGGGCTCCAGGGGAGTATAAAAATTACCCATCGGGGTCATCACTTCCATCTGATCGCCAACCTTCAGCTCATCATTCAGGTAGGTAGAACCTTTTCCTTGTATCACCTTCTTCACTGCGATTCTCCACTCTTTTTCTGCTGTAGGACTGCTGCAAAGTGAATAGGAACGACGGATTTCTTCTCCTTTCAGGCGGATCTTGAGGGTTAAATACTGCCCTTGTATGTAGGTGTATTCGGACTGCAGGTTATGTGGCACATCAAATGCAATAGACACACAGTCAGCAGTTTCTCTTCTGATATCAGCCACCCGGAGGGTATGAAATTTTGCCATGATTTTTCTGAATAAGGTGCAAAATTAGCAATCTGCTCAAATGTTAGGGTTGGAATTTCGAAAAATGTATTAGATTTGTATTGTATTGATCATCTCATGAAGAAAATAAACACCAGCACCTATTATTATTATTCCGGCTCGTCCTTCGGAACAGGTGTCTGTTGCTCTATCTGCTAATCACTCAAAAAGATAAACGCTACACCCGGTTCCGAAAGGACCGGGTTTTTTTATTTTAAATACACACAACCCAATAAAACACACCACATGAAACAACAGTACCACAACTACACCGCTGAAGACCTGCTGGTATGGAAGACCTTGTTCGACCGGCAAATGATCAACCTCCGCACGGGTGCCTCCCGGGCCTTCCTGGATGCGTTGGAGACGATCGGTTTCCGGAACGACAAGATTCCTCATTTCCAGGAAACAGCCGACATTCTCGGAGCTCATACGGGCTGGGTTCTGGAAGTGGTTCCGAGCATCATCCCCCAAAAGGATTTTTTCGAGCTGCTCGCACAAAAGAAATTTCCGGCCACTACCTGGCTTCGGAAAATGAAACAGCTCGATTACCTGGAAGAGCCGGACATGTTTCACGATGTCTTCGGGCATGTTCCTTTGCTGAGCAACCAGGCTTATACCAACTTCTTTATCGGCATGGCTAATCTGGCACTCAAACACGCAGACAATCCGAAAGCCATAGAGCTGCTGGGCAGGATGTACTGGTTTACCATTGAGTTCGGACTCATACGGGAGGCGGGGCAGTTAAAAGTGTACGGGGCAGGTATCCTCTCCTCTTCCGGCGAAACACTCTTCAGCCTGGGCGACAAACCGGCTCATCCTGATTTTGATGTGCGCAAAGTGATGCAGAGCACGTTCCGGACAGATGTGTTTCAGGAGAAATACTTTGTCATCGAATCGTTCGAAGCCTTGTATGAATCGCTTCCCGAAATCGAACTCGTGTTGGAGGAGGAACTGTCCCTGGCGCTCTGAAGAGAAGGGACTGCTTATAACATAAATTGAAGCGAAACTTTTACGCCCCAGTTGTGGATACCGTAACCGGAGTTTTGAGCCTGGTATTGCTGGATATAAGAAGCGCTGTTGTAGGTAGCCCGGTAGATAAAGTCGAACCGGAGGATGTCAAAGATGTTGGTGATCCCGGCACCTACCTCCACATACGGCATTTTGTTCAGTTCGCTGAAACGGTTGTTCTGATTGAATTCGCGGTTATTGGCACTGAGTGAGCCATACACCGCATTACAGGACAGGACCTCACGCAGGTTCCATTTCTTAAGCAAGGGAACGCGGTTGAACACCAGTCCCATAAAATAATGCTGGATATGTGCTTCGATAAACTGGTCGCTCACAAATTCAAAGTAATTCATCTGGTTGAATGCGTTGGAAGAGTAAAACGGGGTTTCGTTTCCGCGGTGAATCTCCAGCAAGGTATAAGGCACAGGAGAGAATACTTTTCCGGCAGTAATCGAATAGCTGGTAGTACCCAGGATGCCCCATTTGACCAGCTGACTGGCAGAAAGGGAAAGCTTGTGGTATTCAAAATCCCCTCCGATCAGGTTTTTGATGCCGAGTGTGTAGTTCAGGTTAAAGACCGGTTTCTTGGACGACCCGAACTTCATCCGTTCATTCCCGTTCTGGATAAACAGATCACCCATGGATAAACGGGTGTCGAACACCAGCTCAGTAATGGAATAGCTGTGCTGCTGAAAGATATTAAACGGGTCGTTTCCAAAGCTGAAGGGGAATAATGGAAAGGTGTGGATGTTCTGGAATGTTATTTTTTCGGTAAGGCCCCTTGTCAGCTCACTTTCATACCAGCCCCGGGCTTCGTTCTTGCGTACAAACTGACGGAGGTCTCCAAACACATAGCTGGTATTATACAACACATTGTTGGCATTGCCTATCCCCTGACCGCTGGAATAATCATAGGTTGATCCCACGCGTTCAATATCATCCCGGTATTCGATGCCGGCCTTCGTCCAGGGAAAACGGGAGATGATACGCTCCAGCTGGGCATTGTATTTCCAGCCTTTATCCTGAAACCCGTAAGCTGCATACCCTCTGAAAATCCAGCTCTTGCTAAGCTTGTCATTCGTCCTAAACCCGAGTCTCAGACGCGTGCCCTCATAGCTGTTGTAGGAATAGGCGTTGATGTAATGCCCGAAATCTATCGGTCCTGCCGTGACATAACCCATCGTCAGAAAATAGAGGGTATTCACCAGTCCTTTGATCACCGGCAGCTGACGCACAGTATCAATGACCCGGAAATTCATGTCTTCCAGCTTGGAAAGCGGTTCGGGCCGAAGTGAATCCCAATAGGCTGTTTTTTTCAGCAAGGCATCTTCTGCAAAATCGGTTACCTTCTCGTAAAACCCAGCTGCCTGTGGTTGATCCACCACATAGTCATAACTACTCTGGTACACCTTCTGTACCATGCTTACAAAATTCTCGGTCAGGTCGATGTAATCAATCAACACCCTCGTCTTGGAGGGCATCCAGGGACCGGCACTGGTAGCTGTCAGCTCTTGCTGAATGTGCACCCGCTCCACCAGATCGAAATTGGCTTCTTTGGGAATCTCCAGGTCCACCTGCTTCAATACCCAACAGCTGTCAGCTATCCAGATGAACCCGTCAAACGCTGCATCGTGGACATTTTTGGGGACGACATTTATCTTGTAACAAAAGTTCTGGCCAATCACCATGCTATCCACCAGGTAGTAGCGATAGAAGCTCATCGCATTGTCGGCCAGGGGCGATAAGAAAGGCTTCTTGAGAATCTCTACGTTTTGTGCATAAAAGTTATAATTGTCGAAATCCGAACCGGTGAGCTGGGAGGCCGCGCTTCCGTCTTTTTTGCCCACAAAATTGAGGTGGATGGCTTTTACGTTTTCCCGTTTTTTTCGAGGGTCTTTCTGATAATAGACATCCGAAACCACTTCGGCAAAATATACGGGCAGATTGGCTTTGCTTTCTCCTGCCATCACATCCATGCTATCGTACATGCTGACCAGGGGATGAAAAAGTTTCCATTTCCTGATCTTTTTGGTCATGTTATCGATATCCGCCTCAGTCTTCGTATAGCTCTTGTAGTGGATATTCGTCAGATTGTCTTTGTCGTATTTCTTTTTATTGTCTATTGCGTTCTGCACAATCCTCAATGCAGGATTGATACCCGGATGAATGACAACGCTTTCCAGCATCCTGGAATCTTTAACCAGCTGAAAATCCACCACCTGCACCTGCTCAGTGCTTTTCAGTTTCTTGCATTTGGTTTGATAACCCAGGTAGCGCGCGGTAAGGGAGTCATGACGGATGTTTGTCTTGAGCGCATAGTATCCTTCAAAATCAGTGGTGGTGCCGGTGGGTGTTCCTTTGAAATAGATGTTTACATAAGGCATCCCATCGTTCGTCCCGAATTCAGTTACCCGTCCATGAAGTACATAATCGGTCTGGGCCCCTGCGGTATACCCGCACAGTAACCCTATAACAAGAAAACAAAAAAGGTTGAACCGGGAGGAAAACATCAGGGGTAAAGTTAAGAAAATCCTTTGTCTATCCTGGAAAATAGGCCTATCTTAGGATGAGCAGAAAACAAATCAACAGGGTCACATGCCAGCTCTTCGCCTATACCGGTTTATACTCCTCTTGCTCTGTTGGCAGGCATGTGCGTATGCCCAGCTTAATAAGCGCGACGCCCGCAGGTTCCACAAAGCCGAAAAAGCCTACGAAGCACTTCACCTGGATGAAGCTGAGGAAATGCTCCTGCCTTTGAGTAAAAAATATCCGTATTCCAGCAGCATTTGGGATCTGCTTGCACAGGTACAAATACGCAATTATTATGCGAGGAGCCAGCAGGACAGGATCTTCGGGCTGGCCCGCCGCGATTCTGGCATACTCCTTTCTTCCGAGCAGCAGCAGCGCCGCGACAGCCTCGACCGTATTTTTATTCGACTCCTGAATGATGGACGTCCTTCCAGGAGATATTTCCTGGGCGCAGTCGATAGCTGGAGGGAGGCCACCTTGAGGTGCAGTGATGCAGAGCTGCCTTCCACCCTCCTCCGCACCTTCCTGATAGACCCTGCACTTCCCGACACTTCCACCAACACCACTGCCTCTAACCTTTTCCGGGAAGGGGAACGCGCGTTACAAATACAAAATTTTGCGGATGCCATACATGCTTTCGAACAAGCTGTAACGTTGGATAGTGGTTATTTCAAAGCCTGGCTCAACCTGGGAAATGCCTGTTATTTCAAACGCGATTATGTGGCTGCCTCCAAAGCCCTGCGGCATGCCGTGAAGCTACGTCCTCAGCTGCAGGAACCGCGTCAATACCTCGTAGATGCACTCTATCACATGATGGCCCTGGAGGAAGCCCAGGAAGAAGCCATACAAGCGCTTATCCTGTATCCGGAAGTGGGTATGTTTCAAAAACTGGAAGAGATCGCCAAAGCCCGGAACAAACATTTCGACAGGCATTGGACTGCCCGGGTTGTCTTCCCCAATACGGTAGGCGATCAGCCGCTCAATGAAAAAGGGGACCGTGACTGGATGGAATACATCAACGGATTCTCCATCGTGGAAAAATACTGCAACAAAGACGGAATCATCATCACCAAAAACAACCTGACCAATTCAACCTATGCAGAAGTCTTTTCCTGGGAATACATGCTTCGGAAAACAGACCCCGAAAAGTTTGCTTTCGCGCGAAAAATGCAACAGGAAGGGTTTCTGGATTGCTATGTCATGCTGAGTGAATACCACATCGATTTCAACGGTCAGTACCAGGATTTTGCGAGGAATAATAAAGAGCGAATCAAAAGCTATCTGGAGTTACTGATCAATCAATAATCTGCTAGAACGCAATCGCAATGGTGATATGCCCCCAGGCATGACTAAAGCCTGTATTGAATTCTGGCGTAAGGTGAACGAGGGAATATTGCAAAATAAGTTTCCGGAAAGAATATACCAACCCGTATTCATAGCCATATACCAACCGTGTAATGTCTTTGTCGGCTATGACGTATACATTGTTGCGGTCGAACATCCCTCCCTGCATCGTGGCATCATAACCCACCCCCTGCACCCATCCTTTCAGAAAAATATAACCGGCCATGCTCTTTGCGGCTGCCGTTTCTCCCGGACCAAGCATACTGAACCAGGAACATAATTTTCCTGCGCGGAGCATTCCTCCGGCAATGGCTTTGTCGTATAACGTCCCCACCTCCGCCTTGCTTTGAAAGAGAAATTCGAAGTAACCGGTATTCACCAGTCCTTTATCATAAGCTACAGAATAATCCAGTATCACATCCTGCTTGATCTGAAACCCCCATCCCCTCGGCTGCTGATCTACCAGTACCCGGTGAATCGCTTTTTGCTCCTCTTCGCATAATGCGCAGGGTCCGAGGAGTCCCACATCCACTTCTGTCTTCAGGCGTTGGTGGTGCATCGAATCATTCGATACCAGGAAACGACCTGAGTAGAGTGCCGCCGCGTAGGGTCTGTCTCCCCGCCTGACGGTATCACTTGCAAGAACAGTAGGGGTAAAACATTTCTGTTCAAAAGAAACACCGTAATAATTTACTGCATGGTACTTAAACCCCGGGAGAATGAAGCGAAGAGAAGAATGCTGCAGGTATGGAAACACCAGTTCATACCGGATACCTTGTGTGTAGTAACGGTCGGTTTGAGTAAATACATCGTTTTCATATTTGTGTGAGATGTATCTGACCGGAGACACTTTGCTCAGTTGATCCTGGAAATCCTGGCCATAGGAAGGAATTGAGCCAAACCCTAAAAAAAACACGAACTGCAGTACCTTTTTCATACTCCATTTCATAACTGATAACAACAAAGATACGGTGGAAGTCGGTTAGGCCGGAAGTTTTAGACATGACCACCAATTGCCAGGGTCAGGAGAATCCTTGCAAGGGTCGGGACAGGATGTCCCGACCTGTATTTAGTAAGTCAGTAAGGCTTCCATGGCAGCACTTACCTTTTCGGCATTCGGCAGCATCGTTGCTTCCAGCACGGTGTTCAGTGGGATAGCAGGCAGATTTTCCGACCCGATGATTCGAACAGGAGCATCCAGGCTGTCAAAACAGTTTTCGGATATACGACCTGCCAATGCCTGGGCAAAACTATTATTACCCGGTTCTTCGGTGAGCACGATGCAACGGTTATGTTTTCTGACGGAAGCAAAAACGGAGGCTTCATCCAGTGGATTAAGTGTACGGAGGTCTACTATTTCAATGCGTCCGGCAAAACGGGATGCTGCACTCTTTGCCCAATATACACCCATTCCATATGTTATCACTGTCAGCGTGGTGGAGTCCGTTCCAGCCTCTGCCTCCAGCACCATGCGGGCTTTACCGAAAGGAATAATGTAATCTTCATCCGGTTCTATCGTCTTTGCATCTTCTGTGCCTTTGATTTTACTCCAGTACAATCCTTTGTGTTCAAAAATGATAACCGGATTCGGGTCATAATACGCTGCCTTGAGCAAGCCTTTCAGATCGGCTCCGGTGGAAGGATACGCAATCTTCACACCACGAATATTTGCCACTACACTTTCCACGCTGGAGGAGTGATAAGGACCACCGCTGCCATAGGCACCGATGGGCACGCGGATTATGCAACTCACCGGCCATTTGCCGTTACTCAGGTAGCAGGACCGGCTGACTTCAGTAAAAAGCTGATTCAGTCCCGGCCAGATATAATCGGCAAACTGCACTTCTACAATAGGTTTCAGTCCTGCTGCACTCATCCCTACGGTGGAACCGATGATAAACGCCTCCATGATAGGAGTATTAAATACCCGGTTGTCTCCAAACTGTTGAGCCAGTGTAGCCGCTTCGCGGAACACGCCTCCCAGCCGACCACCTACATCTTGTCCATAGAGCAGGCATTCCGGGTGTTTCTCCATCAACTCGCGTATAGCAAAGAGGGCCGAATCTACCATGACGGTAGGCTGTTTCCCGGCAGGAGCACGAACACCTTTTTCTTCGGTAACCGGTGTGGGAGCATAATCGTGAAGGAACAAGTCTTCCGGCCTTGGATTTTCCGCCTTCAGTGCTTCGGCATATTGTGTGGCAACGCTTTCCCGGGCAGCTGATTCAATGGACTCCAATGCACTTGTTTCAAAGCCTGCTGCAATCAGCTGATTGCGCAGCATCGGAAACGGATCGCGGCGGGAAGCCTCTTCCAGGTCATCCCGGTACCATTCTTTCCGTACTCCTGATGTGTGGTGATTGAGCAAGGGTACCCGTGCATGTATGAGAAAAGGCCTCCGTTCCTTGCGGATGAGGTCCAACACTTCCTTAATCGTTTCGTAAGATTTGGTAAAATCACTGCCATTGATGCTGCGAACTTCCAGCCCTTTAAACCCACGCGCATATTCTGCTGCATCCTGAGCACGTACTTCCTTGGCATTGGCAGAAATATCCCATTCATTGTCCTGCACCAAATAGAGGATGGGCAATTTTTTTAGCACGGCCATCTGCAAGGCTTCCGCCACTTCACCTTCGGTTACAGAAGCATCTCCGAGTGAACAGACAACCACCGGTTTATCCTTCACAGAGGCATCGTTCAATCCCGTCTTTTCTCTGTACTGAATGCCCATGGCAATACCCGTTGTGGGAATGGCCTGCATGCCGGTAGCCGAGCTTTGCATGGGTATTTTGGGCATGTCATCCCGTTTCAGGCTAGGGTGACAATAATAGGTCCGGCCTCCCGAAAAAGGATCATCCCGTTTAGCAAGCAATTGCAGCATGAGTTCGTAAGGAGTTATCCCGATACCCAATAAAATACTGTCGTCCCTGTAATAGGCCGACAAGAAGTCTTGTGCTTTCAATTGCAAACCCAGGGCCAGCTGAATGGCTTCGTGGCCCCGGGATGTGGCATGCACATATTTCGCTGTCACTTCTTTATTCTGTTCATATAACTCCGACAGGGCTTTGGCTGTACACATCAGCCGAAAGGCCTTTTCCAAGATTTCTTCCGGAATTGTCGAATTTGTTTTTCGCATCGTTTTATCTGCGGTAAGCGATCCCATAGCAGGTTCTTTTGATAAATATTTTATTATGATAAATTTAGGAATGTTTTAATATTATTCCTAGGTTAAGATAAAATACGAAACATAATTCTTATATCAATAACAATACAAAATATAGTTCCGAATCATTCAGGCAGACAAGCCTCCATAAAACTTTCTTCCGCCACCGTTCATCCTTCCTCGTATTCTGGCTAAGAACGACCAGCTTCAATTTTTACTCGACCAATGAGGGGATTCTACAGGGCAAACCAGGCAACGAGACGACCGCTCACAATTCTTCCCAATTCCATCACCCCCTAGCGAATTAAATCCTAATCTTGCAGGAAATAAAAAAACGACGAATGAAACATATCCTATTACTATCTGCCGGAGTCACGCTGCTCTTGTCCACCTCCTGCGGCACCCCTGGAAGTAAAAAAGAAGGTACCATGGCAAAAGACAGCACAGCAGCGGCTCCTGCCGAATCTGATTTCAAATACAAAACCGAACAGTTTGCCGATCTGGGTATTCTCCGCTACCAGGTTCCAGGCTTTACTGCACTCACCCCCAAACAAAAAGAACTGGTGTATTACCTGTATGAAGCTGCACTTTGCGGACGGGATATTCACTGGGACCAGAACTACAAATACAACCTCACCGTTCGTAAGACGTTGGAGAATATCCTGAATACATACAAAGGAGATAAGACTGCGGATGACTACACCAAATTTGTGGTGTATGCCAAGCGGGTATTTTTTGCCAATGGCATTCACCACCATTATTCTTCCGATAAGATGTTCCCGGAATGTTCGGAAACATTTTTTGCCGGTTTGATTAAAAACTCCGACCCTGCCGGGTTCCCTGTCAGAAGCGGAGAAAACACAGAAGCGTTTTCATCGCGTATTCTTCCCATCATTTTCGATCCGAAAGTAGCACCTAAAAAAGTAAACCTCGATCCGAAAGCCGACATGGTACAAACCTCTGCGGTGAACTTTTACGAAGGTGTGACACAGGACGAAGTGCAGAAATTTTATACCGCACAAGCCGATAAAAACTCCAAGACCCCGGTGATGACCGGCCTCAATTCAAAGCTGGTTAAAGAAAACGGCAAATTGGTAGAGAAAAAATGGATGGTAGGTGGTATGTATACCGCTGCATTGGAGAAAATGGTGGGCTGGCTGGAAAAGGCAAGTGCAGTAGCCGAAAACGATATTCAGAAAGAAGCGTTAGACAAGCTCGTTAAATTCTACAAGAGCGGTGATCTGAAAGATTTTGACGAATACAACATCGCCTGGGTGAAAGACGTGAACTCCCTCATCGATGTAGTCAACGGTTACATTGAAGTATATAACGACCCGATGGGTTACAAAGGATCTTATGAATCTACCGTTTCTATCAAAGACCTGGAAGCCAGCAAGCGCATCCGGATGATTGGAGACAATGCCCAGTGGTTTGAAGATAACAGTCCCCTGAAACCCGAGCACAAAAAGAAAAATGTAAAAGGCATCACTGCCAAGGTTATTACCGTGGCTGTTGAAGCCGGAGACGCTGCTCCTTCCACCCCAATCGGGATCAACCTGCCGAACAACGAGTGGATACGCGAACAGCATGGTTCCAAATCGGTGAACCTCGGAAATATTGTTGAGTCCTACGAACGTGCTGCCGGTGGTGGTGTGATAGACGAGTTTTATTTCAACGACGAGATCCGCGCCCGGGTGAAGAAATTCGGTCCTTATGCCGACAAGCTGCACACCGACATGCACGAAGTTATCGGTCATGCTTCCGGTCAGATCAACCCGGGTGTTGGTCAGCCTGCCTCCACTTTAAAGAACTATGCAAGTTCATTGGAAGAAGGACGTGCCGACCTGGTAGCCCTTTATTACCTGATGGATCCGAAGCTGGTGGAAATTGGTGTAATGAATTCCCTCGACTACGGGAAAGCAGCCTATGACGAATATGTTACCAAAGGCCTGATGATACAGCTGAGCCGCCTGAAACCCGGTCATAACCTGGAAGAGGCTCACATGCGTAACCGCCAGCTGATTGCGGCCTGGGTCTACGACAAAGGCAAAAAAGACAATGTGATTGAAAAGAAATCTGTTGACGGCAAAACGTATTTTGTGGTGAACGACTACCAGAAGCTGCGTGTTCTCTTCGGTGACCTGCTCCGTGAAATCCAACGCATCAAATCCGAAGGCGATTACAAAGCCGGTCATGATCTGGTGGAAAACTACGGTGTCATCGTGGATCCTAAACTGCATGAGGAAGTGCTTGCCCGCTACCTGAAACTGCACATCTCCCCTTACATGGGCTTCATCCAGCCGGTGCTGACACCGGTCATGGACGGGAACAAAATCAGTGATGTAAAGATTGAATACCCAAGCGATTTCCTTGAGCAGATGCTTTCCTATGGAAAGAATTATGCGCTGCTACCTGTGGAAAATTAGTTAAGCCATCCCCTATAAAACAAGCAACCCCGCGCCTGTGCGCGGGGTTGCTTGTTTTATACAAGGCGAGTATTGTATTGCGCGAATAACCTATTGCCCTAAAGGGCAACATTTGAAATAAATGCGTACCTTTGTGCTGTACATTTTGCTTAAATACGTTCTTCAAAATGGAAATAAAAATCGATTTTCTGGAAGAAGCAGAAACCTTTCTGGATAGCCTGGAGGATAAGGCATGACTAAAGATATTTGCCGACATAAGAAAAACACGAATGGGGATACGTGGCGAATGGTTTAAAAAAATGGCTGGAACAAATGGCATTTGGGAGTTTCGGACCCTGCATAATAAAACGCACTATAGACTATTTGCCTTTTGGCATAAAACCGCCGAAAAACAATCACTCATTATTTGCACAAATGGATTAGTAAAGAAAACTGACAAAACACCTCCCGGGGAAATTGAACGAGCTGAGAGGATAAAGCAAGCCTATTTGAAATGAGTAAAGCAAATTAGTTTAAATCTGACAATCGGTAACCATGGAAACAAAAACAAAATCCCCGAAAAAGAAAGGCAAAAGTATGGAAGAGTTGGAGACTAAGTACTTTGGGAAAAAGGGGACTCCGAAACGGGAAGCATACGAAACCCAAATCCAGATGGAATTAATTGGGGAACTTATTAAACAAACACGGGAAGGAAACCACCTGACCCAATCCCAGCTGGCGAAGATGCTTGGTATGGATAAGACTTACGTGTCGAAAATGGAGAATAATTTAAAAACGCAAAGGCTTGACACTGTCATTAAAGTATTCAAAGCGCTGAAAGGGCAGTTGTTTATTCGTTTGGGAGCCGGTGCCGAAATGAAGGAAATAGAACTTATCTGAACAACCCCTATCAAGCCTTCGACTTGAACTTATTAATCGCATCAACAGTGAATTCCGACAGCACCAGCTTGCCACTCATCTCAGCCCGGTCGCCGAGGAGGTGATCCCAATGCTCGGTTTCGTGCCACATAATCTTCTTCAGCATGCGCATGGCTTCGGGGTTGGAGGCTGAGAGTTTTACTGCCAGCTCTTCCACCGCTGCATCCAGTTGCGCTGCATCCGGCAAAACCTGCATATACATGCCTTTTTCCCGGGCCCATTCGGCCGAATGCCATTCGGTGGCATTGATGGTCATTTGAGAAAAAGCAGCGGTACCGGTTTTTCGTTCTACCGCAGGTCCTACTACAAACGGACCGATACCCACTGCCAGCTCGCTCAATTTAACCGATGCGGCCGTTGTAGCAAACGTATAATCGCCTGCGCAGGCAATGCCTACTCCACCGCCTACGGCCTTGCCCTGTACACGAACAATGACAAACTTGGGTGCCAGCCGCATGGCATTGATGACAGCCGCAAAGCCTGAAAAGAATTTTTTACCGGCAGCGATATCCTTGATAGCGATCAACTCATCAAATGAAGCTCCGGCACAGAAAGTCTTCTCTCCTTCACTCTTGAGTACAATCACACGGGCTTCCGGATTTTTTCCGGCAGCGGCGATTTCATCCGCCAGCTGATATAACAGCGCTCCGGGAAGGGAGTTGCTCTGAGGATGAAAGAAAGAAACGGTGGCGATGCCTTGAGACAATTTAACGGTGACACTTCCTGTTGTGGACATAGATAGCTCGGGTTTTGGTATGGGGAACTTCCCCGGACAAAATTATCATTTTAGCGATACTTGAAATCAAAAAAACACCCGCCTTTGGGCGGGTGTCTCAATCGTATAGATGCGGTTGTGTGTTAATTCTCGCGGTAAGCGGCAAATTTCCCTTGCTGTATCAGTTGCAGGTATTTAACCTTATGTTCTTCAAAATTTCCGAAACAAAGTGCCGAGAGCATGTCGTTGCGGTTCATTGCTGGGTTGTTAAGCACCTTCTTGATCTCTGCAGCACAACGGTCCACATACTTCTCGAAGCGCTCAGGAGCCCATACGTACTCCCGTTTCTCCCGGTCCACCGAAAATTCAACAGGAAGTTCTCCATAGATCTTACTCTTAATGGGAAGTCCTTCAAATTTTTTCGGGATCAGACGGCTGTCAAATACCAGAGGACGGCTCACATCGATCGCATGCGATTTGCGCTTGGGATCGATCATGATCAAACCGTTGATCCGAAACCCCAATTTCTTGAGGTGTCCGTACTTTTGCTCAAAACGTTTTAGGGATTCGTACATCTTTTTTGTTTTTCCACTGTAAAGTTAAGGATTTATCTTTATTAACATAACGGTATTTAGACCACTGAGACTCAAGAGACTACAATTGTTGAAAAATACCAGATGAAAGCACCTTCCCACTAGCCGAAATGCATTTTTGATAGGGTGAATAAATTAATGCGCGGCAAAAAGACTAAAAAGCTCCCAAACCCGACTTTTTATATTGAAATACGGTGAAAGCGGTGAAAAACTAAGGAGTCAAACACCCTTTTCAGGTATTTGACTCCGGAAAGACGTAAAATCAATAATCACAACTAACTACAAAACAGCTCTTTACGAAATCACTGAGCAATTCGTTCACTGCTCCTGGTTGCGCTTTTTGACCATGGTTAGAATAGTAGCGATGGCCACGGTTTCACCCGTTTCATCATATACATCCACCAGCCATTTAACAATTCCTTTCGCAATGTCCTCTGGAGTCTTTTTTTCCTGGTCGGCTTTTTCCTTGCAGGTAAAACGTACACCGATGGTCATGCCCGGATAAACGGGCTTGGTAAAGCGGCATTCTTCGAGTCCGTAATTTAAGAGCACTGGACCTTTCTTGGCATCTACAAATAATCCGGCAGCCTTGCTGAGCACAAAATATCCGTGGGCTACGCGGCCTGTGAATATGGTTCCTTCCAGGGCGGTGGCATCCATGTGGGCATAAAAATTATCTCCGCTCACATTCGCAAAATTCACGATGTCGGCTTCGCTTACGGTATGTTTGGCCGTAATCAGTGTTTCACCTATTTCGAGTTCTTCGAAATAGCGTTTGAAGGGATGAACGTCTTTCTCGATGTACTTGCCACCGTATTGGTATTGCTTGGTTACCGCTGTAAGCGATGTAGGTGAACCTTGTATTGCAGTGCGTTGCATGTAGTGGAAAACACCTCGTTTACCACCCATCTCTTCTCCTCCTCCGGCACGTCCGGGTCCTCCGTGAACGAGCATGGGCATAGGTGATCCGTGACCGGTACTTTCTTTCGCACAGTCGGCATTCAAGATGAGTATTCGTCCATGCATGGAGGCTGCACCCATTACATAGTCACGGGCAATGCGGTCGTCCGCCGTAACGATGGAACTAACCAGGGAACCTTTACCCATGCGGGAAAGCTCTATGGCGTCCTCCATAGAAGCATAAGGCATGATGGTGCTTACCGGACCGAAAGCTTCCAGGCTATGCACATCGGTATATTTAAAAGGCTGGTCATTCACGAACAGGATAGGTGACATGAAAGCCCCTTTTGCCTTATCGGCTCCGGTGGTGAGAAAATTTTCCAGGTCTCCGAAAACGATGCGTTGTGTCTTACCCAGCTGCTCTACTTTTTCGCGTACTTCCTTTAACTGCGTTTTACCGGCCAAAGCACCCATACGCACCCCTTCCACATTCGGATCCCCGATGGTGGTGGTGGCAAGTCGTTTCCCCAACGCAATCTGCACATCTTCCACCAGTTTTTCCGGAACGATAATACGCCGGATAGCGGTACATTTCTGGCCCGCCTTGGTGGTCATCTCCCGTTGTACTTCTTTGATAAACAAATCGAACTCCGCGGAACCCGGTTTTACATCGGAACCCAAGACACAACAATTCAGCGAATCGGCTTCCATATTGAAGGGCACCGCCTCTTCCAGGATACGGGGATGGGCTTTCAGCATCTTACCGGTAGAAGCCGATCCGGTAAAGGTTACCACATCCTGATTGGTTACATGATCCAATATCCCGTTTGCCGAGCCGCAGATCACCTGCAAGGCTCCTTCCGGAAGAATACCGGAGGCGATAATCTCTTTCACCACGGCTTCCGTAAGGAAAGATGTCACAGTAGCCGGCTTCACGATGGCCGGAACACCGGCCAACCAGTTGACCGCCACCTTCTCCAGCATACCCCATACCGGAAAGTTAAATGCATTGATATGTATGGCCACCCCTTCTTTGGGAACGCAAATATGTTGTCCAATAAAACTGCCGCCTTTTGAAAGCTTGGCCAGCTCTCCATCTACACAATAAGGCTCATCCGGAAACTGACGACGCAGACTGGCATAAGCAAACAGGTTACCGATACCGCCTTCTATATCCACCCAGCTGTCGTTGCGCGTGGCACCTGTGGCCCAGCTGATCTTGTAAAACTTTTCCTTTTTCTCCATCAGGTAAAGCGCCAATGCTTTAAGCATGCGGCCCCGCTCGTGAAAAGTCATTTTCCGGAGTTTGGGCCCTCCTACCTTACGGGCGTAGCTACACATCTCTCCGAAATCAAGTCCTTTGCTCGAGGCATGTGCCACCAATTCTCCCGTGATGGCATTATATAGCGGCTGTCCTTCTCCTTCCCCGGCAATCCATTTGCCCAGAGCATAATTATTCAGATTCATAGCGTTGGTTTTATTTTGGGTAGTGCCTGACATGGGTGTGTTTTTTGGGATATCAAATATAACGCATTTTCACAGATCGGTTCCAGAATACCCGTACACCTACGGTAAAACACCTAGGTATAAGTACCTGATTTTACTAAGTATGGTGCAAATCTGAAAAAAAAGTATTCTCTTTACATCCAGAAAGATTCACCGCGAGGAAAGATTTACCCGAAGACGACCAAGTAAGGCTTCGATTACCGTTCAAATTAAGTTTACGTGTTTTAACAACCCCTCATTGATTTTTTTCGATTCACCCGTTGTGAATCTGATATTAACCTACTAACGCTTTATCACTTTATGACTACTTCACAACTAACTCAGTTGGGCATGTTTAAATCCGTGCACCAATTCTGCCTCCGAAAGCAGGCAATGATTGAAACCCTTCCTGCTTTTGTAAGCGGGCTGAACACACTTGGGCATATGATTACAGCCCTGGAATGCATGGATTGCCTTTTCACGCTTCGTCCGGGAGAGACCGACCGGGAAACCAACCGCATACGGGTAGCCCTCAGCCGGATTACCCTGGCCACCGCCAACACCACATTCCTATATGCAGAGAATACCCAGGAGGAGGAACTGCAAGAAGAATTGTCTGCTGCAATACTGCTGCTTAAAACAGCTCCTGTTGAGCAGCTTCCCGATATTGCCCGTACACTCTTTATGAAGGTGCATCCCCTCGCTCCCAAGCTGGCGGTTTATGGAATCACCAGCGGTGTTTTCAACGCCTGGAACCACCTCCTGAATGCCTACACACCTAACCTGCGCAGCCCCCGTGCAGCCATGATGCAACGCCAGCAGATGCAGCTATGCTTCAGTCAGCTTTTTCAAAATGCAACCGTACTCTGCTCCGACTTCCTGGATCCTCTGGCAGAGAAATGCAAGAAGAAAGATCCGGAGTTCTGGGCTGAATACCAACGCATGAGAGAGTCCGTGAACAAGCCAATCAAGGGAGCACACATTTCGGGCACGGTCAAATCCAAAGCCGACGGACAACCCATCGCCAAAGCTACGGTTACCCTGGTTGAAAACGGAATAGTAGTCAAGACAGATAACGATGGCGCATTCCTTTTTCGGGCAGTCAAGAAAGGCCGCTACACCCTGAGGGCCGGAACAGATAACTACTTCACAAAAACAGCCGCTCCCTTCGACCTGAAAGACGGGGAACAACTCCAGGTAGATTTTGAACTGAGTCCGGAAGAAGTGCTTCAGAACTGAGTCCAACCAGCAATTATTTTTCTGCCAACACCTTGACACGCCTTAGTTGTCCTGTCGCCTGATCGAAGGGGAAAGCCGCCTATTGTCTTTTTTATTTTCCGTATCTTTGCATGAATCATCCGGCAATGTGCAAATCATGGCTGTTGGCCATTTTCATTCTCTTTCATTTCACCACGCATTCGTTCGGGCAAAAAAGAGTCCACTTCATTTCATCCGGACAAGAAGTATACTCCCGAAGAACTGCGTAAAGACTTTCAGGTGCTACGCACGGCCCTGGAAGAGGCCCACCCTGGATTGTATACCTACCATTCCAAGGCATTCATGCAAAACCGGTTCGATAGCCTCTATCATTCATTGAATGGAGAACTGACCGCAACCGACTTCTTTGCGCAGATTAGCGCCCTCGTTGCCGAAATCGGATGCGGACATACGCCTTGTTTTCTTTCCAAGGATTTTCAGTTACGCTTCGAAGAAAAAACATGCAGGCTCTTTCCTTTCCGGGTAAAACTGCTGAATCATAAATTATTCGTCCTCTCCAACTTCAGCACCGACAGCAGCATCGTGGCTGGCAGTGAACTGATCAGTGTGAACGGGGTTCCAGCTACCGACATCATCAACCGCATTCTCCCACACATCTCCTCCGACGGTTACAACCAGACACTGAAATATCATTTACTCGAGAAGGATTTCGCCTTTTACTACGCCGAGCTCATTGATCAACCGGTATGGTTCCGCCTGATGCTTGTGGCACCCGGACAGGAAATAGGGGCAGAACATACGCTTCCTGCGCTATATCTGCCCCAGCTCAAACGCATCCAGGAAAAACGGTACGGAGCGGGTAGCAATACCCTGCCGAAAGAAAAACCTTTGCAGTTTTATGTGACATCCGACCG
>Ga0206975_1117_pt1 | contig 20000 bp, 16 predicted proteins | sample Alteio_BWOrgHeat_81_FD_152919 | JGI IMG/M metagenome (GOLD analysis project Ga0206975, IMG submission 152919) | Enriched cells from forest soil in Barre Woods Harvard Forest LTER site, Petersham, Massachusetts, United States -... | ecosystem: Environmental > Terrestrial > Soil > Temperate forest >... | reverse complement strand
GTTGTTTTCGCGTACCATGTATCCGACCCCGAACGGTATGGAGTGGTGGAGTTTGATAAAGCCGGTAAGGCTATTTCCATTGAAGAAAAACCCATGAAGCCCAAGTCGAACTATGCAGTACCGGGTCTGTATTTTTATGACAACAGCGTAGTGGAGGTGGCCAGGAATCTGAAACCTAGCCCACGCGGCGAATACGAAATTACCGACGTAAACAAACATTACCTCCAGGAAGGGAAACTGCAGGTTGGTATTTTGGACAGGGGTACAGCCTGGCTTGATACCGGAACATTCGATTCGCTGACACAAGCCAGTCAGTTTGTGCAGGTGATTGAAGAGCGTCAGGGATTAGGCATCGGTTGTATTGAAGAGGTGGCCTTCCGTATGGGTTACATCAATGCCGCGCAATTGAAAACCCTTGCCGAGCCTTTGTTGAAGAGTGGTTACGGCAAATACCTCATGAAATTAACTCAATAACGATTTATGAATCTACACAGCTATACACGCATATTGGTAACCGGCGGCGCCGGATTCATCCCCAGTTGTCTCGCCGAAAAACTTGCCCAGAACCCTGATAACTACGTGGTGCTGGTGGATAACCTGCAAACCGGTTCATTGGATAAGATTCCTGAATCCCGGTTCCGTAATATCCAGTTCATCAAATGTGATGTAAACGAGTTTCGTGACATCTCCAGTATTTTTTATTCTTATTCCTTCGACTACGTATTCCACTATGCGGCAACGGTAGGTGTGAAACGTACGCTGGATAACCCGGTCAGGGTGCTCAATGACATTTCCGGAATCAAATACATTCTCAGTCTGTCGAAAAACACAGGAGTGAAAAGAGTTTATTTTTCATCCTCTTCGGAAGTATACGGAGAGCCGGTGGAATACCCGCAAAACGAAGACACGACTCCCCTGAATTCCCGTCTCCCCTATGCCATTGTAAAGAATGTGGGGGAAGCTTATCTTAAATCGTATCAGAAAGAATTTAATCTGGACTATACCATTTTCAGGTTCTTCAATACCTTCGGACCCAAGCAGAGCAGGGATTTTGTTATTTCCCGCTTTCTGGCTGCGGCCATTCAAAACAAAGAGCTGACAATTTATGGTGACGGCAGTCAGACCAGGACATTCTGTTACATCGACGACAATATCATCGCCACTACCAATGCATTTTACGAAAACATGTTTGTGAATGATGTGGTGAATATTGGCGGTGAGATAGAGACATCTATCCTGGACCTTGCCAAGCTCATTGTCCGGATGACGAAATCCAAATCGGAGATCGTTCACCTGGATCCGTTGAAAGAAGGTGACATGACCCGGCGGCGGCCCGACACCAGCAAGATGAAACAGCTGCTGCACCGGGAATTGATATCTCTGGAAAACGGATTGGAGAAAATCCTGCTCGATCCTAAATTCATTATTTAATACGTATGGCGGCTTTGAAAGCATTTCAACAGCTGATCGAGGAAGGGATCACCCGGGTGCCTCTCCGCGGTTCTCCGGCAGAGCTTTATGAGCCATTGAATTATGTGCTGGGTCTGGGAGGAAAGCGTGTTCGTCCATTACTTACCCTGATTGGCTGCGACCTTTTCGACGGAAATGCAGAAGAGGCCGTTGATGCGGCCATCGCCATTGAGCTGTTTCATAATTTCTCCCTGGTGCATGACGACATCATGGACAATGCCCCGCTCAGGAGGAACAAAGAAACGGTACACCAGAAATGGAATGCAAGTACCGCTATACTGAGCGGTGATGCCATGCTCATCAAAGCCTACGAACAATTGGCGAAGACACCACCTCATTGTCTGGTTCCGGTTTTTCAACTCTTCAATCAAACCGCGCTGGAGGTATGTGAAGGCCAGCAGCTGGATATGAATTTTGAAAAACAATCCAGGGTAAGTATCCCGCAATACCTGCACATGATATCGTTGAAAACGGCCGTGTTGCTGGCTGCCAGCCTTCAGATTGGCGCCCTGATCGGAAAGGCACGTGCTGGCGATCAGGAGCGTATCTACCGCTTTGGAAAAAATATGGGCATTGCATTCCAGCTTCAGGACGACATCCTGGATGTGTATGGCAATCCGGAAGCGTTTGGGAAAATTACAGGCGGAGACATCCTCTCCAACAAAAAAACGTATTTGCTCCTGAAAGCAATGGAGCTGGCCGAACACATGCCCTACAGGAAAGAAGAATTGATGCAGTGGATACATGCTCCTCAATTTGTTCCTCAGGAAAAGGTGGAAGCGGTGACGGAAATTTACAACCAGCTGAATGTGCGTTCGCTCGCAGAGCAGGAAACCAAAAAATATTACGAGCTGGCTGTTTCAGAACTGCAGCACATTCCGGCTGATGAAGGCAAGAAAGCAGCCCTTCAGACGCTTGCCGAGTCGCTTTTAAACCGAACCCACTAACGAATGAAATTCGACAAGCATATTTTTATCTGTACCAATCAGCGTGCCCCAGGCGCTGCCCGGCCAAGCTGCGGGGAAGCACACGGTATGGAAATCGTGGAAGCGTTTAAAAAGAAACTGAAAGAACGGGAGTTGACAATAAAAGTAAGGGCCCAGCGGGCGGGATGTCTGGATGTCTGGATGTCTGTGACTTTGGCCAGACAGTTGTGGTATATCCCGAAGGTGTTTTCTATGTTGGTGTCGCCCTCGGCGATGTAGATGAAATCATCGAGGAGCATATCCTGAACGACCGGCCTGTGAAACGATTGCTTTTGAAAGCAACTACCTAACCCGCCTTTTCCAAGAAAAGATCATGACGACCCCCGGGACCGATCTCTCCAAATACATCAACCGGCTTGACATCATACTCCAGGTTTCCGAACAGGTGATTAAGGATTTTGACATGTTCGGACTGGAGGTGAAATTCTCCGGCAATGGCTATATGGCCTATGAAGAGCTTTTCGATCAGGTTTATCCGCATCTGGAAAAGCTGTTGCATTCCAACCAAACTAAATTTCTGGCAATACTGTATCGCATCGACTTGTCGGAAGAGCAGGTACGTAAGGCCGTGAACGAAAACACCTCTGAACCCTTTTCGGCGGTGGTAGCAGATCTGATTCTGAGGAGAGAGCTGCAGAAAGTGGTATTGAGGAATAGTTTTAAATAACTGGACAAGAGTGTTTTAGGAGAGATATCACCCGGTTCTGCAAGAATCAGAAAAAGCAAAGGAAAGGTCCTGCCCCGATGTCCCGACCGGCGGGATAAATTGTTAATTTTGTAGCTCGAAAAGATAAGTCATGGATAAATTTTCTTACCTGGGTAGTGGCGACGTTTCTGCTATAGAAAATATGTACGAACAATTCCTGAAATCTCCCGAGTCGGTGGATGAGAGCTGGAAGGAATTCTTTGAAGGATTTGAGTTTGCGCGGGCAAACTATTCGGAGTCGGGGGAAGTTCCGCAAAACGTAAAGAAAGAGTTTTCTGTCATCAACCTGATCAACGGATACCGTTCCAGAGGGCACCTCTTTACTCTGACCAATCCCGTGAGAGAAAGAAGGCAGTATTTTCCTACCCTGGATATCGAGCATTTTAACCTGGAAGCATCCGATCTGGACACTGTTTTTCATGCAGGTTCTGAGATTGGTATAGGCCCGGCCAAACTGTCGGATATCATTGCTCACCTCAAACAAACCTATTGCCAGTCTATCGGCGCGGAATACATGTACATCCGTACTCCGGATGTATTGAAATGGCTGCAGGAGAAAATGGAAGGTTCCCGCAATACTCCGCACTATTCGGGAGAAGAGAAGAAAACCATTCTTCAGAAATTAAGCAAAGCCGTTTTCTTCGAGAATTTCCTCCACACCAAGTTTGTCGGCCAAAAACGTTTTTCACTCGAAGGAGGAGAAACTGCTATTCCAACCCTGGATGCTTTTTGTGAGCAAGGCGCTGAAATGGGCATACAGGACTTTGTGATTGGCATGGCCCACCGGGGAAGACTGAATATTCTTGCCCATATTCTGAATAAGACATACAAAGATATCTTCACTGAATTTGAAGGACGCCTGTCGGAAGACTCGCTGTTTGACGGTGACGTGAAGTACCACATGGGCTATTCTTCCGACCTCACTACGAGCAGTGGCAAGAAAGTACATATCAGTCTCACTGCCAACCCTTCTCACCTGGAAGCAGTAAATCCGGTAGTAGAAGGCATTGTACGTGCAAAGATCGACAACGGGCATGAAGGGGATAATACCAAGGCTTGTCCGATACTCATCCACGGCGATGCGGCACTTGCCGGGCAGGGTATCTGCTACGAGGTACTTCAGATGTCGCAACTGGATGGATTCAAAACAGGAGGGACGATTCACCTGGTCATCAACAACCAGGTGGGCTTTACCACCAATTACCTGGACGGACGGTCCAGCACGTATTGTACCGATGTGGCGAAGGTGGTGCTTGCTCCGGTCTTCCACGTAAACGGGGATGATGTGGAGGCCTGTGTTTTCGTAGCACGTCTGGCGATGGAGTTCCGGCAGAAGTTTCACCGGGATGTATTTATCGACGTACTGTGTTACCGCAAATACGGGCACAATGAAGGAGACGAGCCCCGTTTCACTCAACCCCTGCTTTACAAGGCGATCGCTACCCATCCCAATCCAAGGGAGATATACATGCGTCAGCTGATAGCAGAAGGCGTCGTGACGGAAGAGAGCGGAAAAGAAATGGAAGTGGAAATCCGCCAAATGCTCCAGGATAAACTGGAAGAAGCAAAAGCCGTGGAGAAAGCCAAGGTGACCTCCTTCCTGGAAGGGCCCTGGAAAGGCATTAAGATGCCAGGACCGGAAGACTTTGAGAAAAGCCCTGAGACGGCAGTCAAGGCAGCCGACTTTCTGAGCATAGCCAAGAAAACCACTTCTTTGCCGGAGGATAAAAAGTTTTTTAATAAGATCCAGAATATCTTCAAGGAACGCGCAGCCATGATTGCCAAGGACAGTTACGACTGGGCCATGGGCGAGCTGATGGCCTATGCCACGTTGATGAATGAAGGCCATCCGGTCAGATTCAGCGGGCAGGATGTGGAGAGAGGAACCTTCTCTCACCGTCATGCGGTGGTGAAGGTGGAAGATTCGGAAGAAGAATATGTACCCCTCAATAACTTCGGAGCAACCCCTCCTTTTACTATTTACAACTCCCTGCTCAGCGAATATGGCGTGCTGGGCTTCGAATACGGATATGCCCTGACGACCCCGAATACATTGACAATCTGGGAAGCGCAATTCGGGGATTTCTTTAACGGTGCGCAGATTGTGGTGGACCAGTTCATCACCTGTTCGGAATACAAATGGAGGCGTATGAACGGACTGGTGATGTTGTTGCCTCACGGCTACGAAGGTCAAGGTCCGGAACATTCGAGTGCCCGTATCGAACGTTTTCTGCAACAGTGCGCAGAAAATAACATACAGGTGATCAATGCCACGACTCCTGCGAATCAGTTTCATGCCTTGCGCCGCCAATTGAAGCGGGCATTCCGTAAGCCCCTCATTTGTTTTACACCTAAGAAACTGCTGCGCTACCCAGCTTGTGTGTCCACCCTTAAAGACTTTACCGAAGGGCGTTTTCAGGAAGTGATGGACGATGCGGGCGTGAGTGCAAAGACCGTGAAGCAGGTGGCATTCTGTTCGGGTAAGATTTATTATGAGCTCCTGGAAGCCAGAGCGAAAAGCAATTCGGACGAGGTGGCCCTGATTCGTGTAGAGCAACTGTACCCTTTCCCTGAAAAACAACTGGCCGCAATTATTGCCAAATATAAAAATGCAAAAGATTATTGCTGGGTTCAGGAAGAACCGGAGAACATGGGTGCCTGGTCGTTCATGCTGAGGATGTTTATGTATCATCCGGCTACCGCTGCCACCCGCCTGCGCTATATCGGGCGGCATGAAGGAGCGAGTCCTGCAACGGGATTTAATAAAGCGCATTTGCAACAACAGCAAACACTGTTGGATCAGTTATTTGAAAAGACGTTGGTTAAATAAGATTTCAATCACACCGCATTATGGCTATCATCGAACTAAAAGTACCCAGCCCAGGAGAATCCATCACGGAAGTGACCATTTCCAGATGGCTGGTCAAAGACGGAGAATACGTCAGTAAAGATCAGGAAGTAGGAGAGATCGAATCCGATAAGGCTACCCTGACCATCAATGCAGCCGATAACGGTGCGATCAAGCTGATGGTGGCAGAAGGTGAAACAGTGAAGGTGGGCCAGGTGGTGTGTTCGGTCGACAATTCCGTAAAGGGCACAGCCAAACCAGCCGCACCAGCCGCACCTGCTCCTGAAACGAAACCTGCTGCGAAAGCTGCAGTAGCAGAAACGAAGACAGCCCCGGCTCCTGCACCAGCCGAAACGAGCAGCTACGCAAAGGGCGTTCCTTCACCTGCTGCACGCAAGCTGATGGAAGAACAGCAGATACCTTCCGGCAAGGTGAATGGTAATGGCAAAGACGGACGCATCACCAAAGGAGATGTGTTGCAAGTCCTGAGCAAAGGGTTTGATACCTCGTCCATCCAGACTTGGTCGGGTGCAAGGGAAGCGGAACGTAAAAAGATGACTCCTCTGCGCAAGAAGCTGGGTCAGCGCCTGGTTGCGGTGAAGAATACCACTGCCATGCTCACCACCTTCAACGAGGTAGACATGAGTCAGATTTATGCCTTACGTGCCAAATACAAAGACCGTTTCAAAGAACAGTACGGCACCAACCTCGGGTTCATGAGCTTTTTTACAAAGGCGGTGACAGAGGCACTCTATCATTTTCCCGCCGTGAATGCGATGATAGACGGAGATGACCTGGTATATCACAAGTATTGCGATATCGGGATTGCGGTAAGCGCTCCGAAAGGACTTGTGGTTCCGGTACTGCGGAATGCGGAAGGGATGTCATTGGCTGAAATAGAGAATGCTATCAAAGCGCTGGCCCTGAAAGCACGCGACAATAAAATTGAACTGAAAGACATGGAGGGAGGCACGTTTACCATCACCAACGGAGGCGTGTTCGGATCGCTCATGTCCACCCCCATAATTAATCCTCCTCAAAGTGCCATTCTGGGCATGCACAATGTAGTGGAACGGCCCATGGCTGTCAACGGTCAGGTGGTGATTCGCCCCATGATGTACGTAGCGCTGTCCTACGATCACCGCGTCATTGACGGACGCGAGTCGGTAGGTTTCCTGGTAAAAGTGAAGGAGATGTGCGAGAACCCTGTACGCATGTTGCTCGGTGGTAAAGATCCCGGAGAAGTATTGTTGGGGTTTTAAATCATTGACGCTGCTTACTTCAAGTGCTCCTTGAAAAAAGCCAGCACCAGCTGGTGTGCATCATCTGAATATTCTTTGTTGTAATTAGGGTTGCTGGGGTTTGCAAAGGCATGCACGGCGTCATAGCGTTTTACAGAGAGTTTCTTTCCAAGCTTTTTCATGTTACTTTCAAATTCGGTCACGATAGCCGGAGTGATGTGCTTATCCTGATTGGCAAAAATACCGAGTACGTCGGCATGAAGGGTTTTCAGTTTGCCGAGATCGGATTCGGGCATGCCGTAATACATGACGCAGCCTGCTGCCTGGGTATCGGCCATCAATGTGGCCTGCAGTGACCAGCCTCCTCCAAAGCACCACCCGATGGTATAAACCTTGGCCTTTGTCCCCACATGGGTGAGGGCTCCGCGTATGATTGTGCGGATACGTTCTTCCTTGGTTTCGCTCATGTATTTACCTGCCTCCTCACTCGTGGTGGCCACACGGCCATCATAGAGGTCGATGGCATATACCGTCACATTGCCCAGCTCGGTTGCCAGTTTCTCGGCTTCCTGTTTGATGTAGTCATTCAGTCCCCACCATTCCTGAAACATAAAGATGACCCGGTTGGATTCTTTTCCCGAACGCACCTCATAGGCGTTGGCAGCTTTGCCATCGGTGGTAGGAAAAGTGATCATTTTTCCGTTACCGGTTGCCAGGTGAAAAGGAAGCGGATCGGCATGGCCGGCAGCGAATGACTTGTCGGTTCCCAGCATGGCAAAACGCTCGGTAGAGGTAGTGCTGCAGCAGCTCATGGATTGTGCGCTTGCTGCGAGAGAAAGGAAAGGGGCGATAAAAAGAAGTATATATTGTTTCATGTGAGTTTGTTTTTGCATTAAATGTAGAATATTATTTAAAATAATAAAAATGCTGTGGTTAATTGCACCTATACATACCCGTATTTCACGAGCCAGTTGAATGCTTCTGTCACCGCTACGGCAATAGGAGTTTGAGGGAGGTTCAGCTCCCGGACGGCTTTGCCCGGGTCGTAATAGTGCTCGTCACAGGCAATACGCGCCAGGTTATGGCTCAGGGTGGGCGCTTTGCCGGTAGCCTTGGCATAAAAGGAGTTGAACCAGCCATAGGCTTTGGTCAGGGGAGCAGGTATTTTACGTTGTGGTATTTTTGCTCCTGTAACATCGGCAATGATTTTGAAAATGGCTTCGTAGCTCAGGTTGGAATTACCCAGTATGTAGCATTCCCCAATGCGTCCCTGCTGAAGGGCGTTTACCACCCCGCAGGCCACGTCTTTGACGTAAATATAGTTGCGCCCCCCATTGCTGTAACCCGGAAGTTTACCCTTGCAGGCCGCCACAATCATGGCTCCCGAGCTGGGTTTGGAGTCATAGGGCCCGAACATGAAGCAGGGGTTGACGATGATAGCAGGTAACTGACTTTTTTTGACTGCCTCCAGCACCAGTTGCTGTGCATGGTATTTGGAATCAACATAGTCGAGTTGGTAGGTGGCAGAGCGGTAAGGGCTTTGCTCGTTCCCCGGTTTCTCCAGCGATCCAAAACCAAAAGAGCTGGCAGTACTCACATATACCAGGCGTGGGATGCCCAGCTGGCGAACAGCTTCAATGATATGGCGGGTTCCTTCGATGTTTACCTGATTGACCAGGGGGTTGCGCGTAGGCCAAACACTTGTGCTGGCAGCAGCATGAATAACGGCATCACAGCCTGCTGCTGCCCGGAGCACGTCAGAGGCCTGGAGCAGATTGCCGCTAAAGCGTTCTAGGGGCAGCCCTTCGAGTGTCAGCGTCAGGTGGCCGGGGATAAGGAATGCGCGTACCTCGTGGCCCCTGGACAGCAATTCCCGGGTGATGTTGCTTCCGAGGAAACCATCGGCTCCTGTGAGTAAGATTTTCATAAAAGAGAGATTGTCGTAAAAGAGCGGAAAGGTAGGGAATTGTCAGAAATTGCCTGTTTTCATACACCTATTACCTCCCAAATCTTTCGTATTTTCGTTTTCTGTATACATTTTCGCATTATGTCTGAATCACTTGAGGTTTCGGGATCTACCCGCAAAGAGAAATACGAAAGCCTGTTGCCCCAGATACATGCTTTGCTGGAGGGAGAAGGAGATCGGATTGCCAACCTGTCGAATGCCATGGCCGCACTCAAATACGGCATGGGTTTCTTCTGGGTGGGTGTTTACTTTGTACGGGGTGATGAGCTGGTGCTGGGTCCCTTTCAGGGACCGGTGGCCTGCACCCGTATTGCCAAAGGCAAAGGAGTTTGCGGCTATTGCTTTGTCACCGGTCAAACGGTGATCGTGAAAGATGTGGATCAGTTCCCCGGACACATCGCCTGCAGCTCATTATCCAGATCGGAAATAGTGGTTCCGGTGTTTGATAAACAGAAAAACCTGGTACTCGTTTTAGACGTGGATAGTGAATCATTGGGTGATTTTGATGAGACCGACCAGACCTATCTGGAGAAACTGGCACAACTATTGGGTAATCTGTGAATATGCCGAGCCGCTTCTTTAACTGTTCAGTGATTGTATGCGCTTTCCTCGTATTGCTTTCTTCTTGTGCGCAGATTGTTCCTCCCACAGGAGGGAAGCAGGACATGCGACCTCCCTTTGCAAGAAAATACATTCCCGATAGTGCGGCGGTTCATTTTCACTCCAAAACCGTTGAGATACAGTTTGATGAATACATTTTGCTGAAGGATATCGGCACACAGTTGGTTATATCTCCTCCCATGGAGAAGACTCCAATCATCCGGGCCCGGAATAAAACGCTTTATATTGAGTTCAGGGAGCCGCTGAAAGACAGTACGACCTATACCATGAATTTTGGAACAGCTATCCAGGATTTACATGAAAATAATCCGCTTACCAATTTCCGCTACATTTTTTCTACCGGTAGTTTTGTCGACTCCTTGTCTTTAAACGGACAGGTGACGAATGCGCTGACTCACTCTCCTGAAAAAGGTGTGCTGGTCATGTTGTACGACAAGGTGGATGATTCCATTCCTTATAAAAAGCTCCCGGCATACTTTGCGAAAACAGATGAGCGGGGTAACTACCGCATCACCAATATCAAGAAAGGAACCTACAAGGCGTTTGCTTTGAAAGATGCCAACGGCAATTACAAATTCAATGAAGGGGAACCCATCGGATTCCGGGCGGAACCCATTACCTTGAAGAACAAGGATACGGCAGACTTTTTGCTTTTTCGTCAGCCGGCGGAGGTGCAGCGGCTCAAGAGAGGTGCCCTACAAGGATATGGACGCATCGGTCTGGTATTTAATAAACGGGTAGAAGGCTTGCGTCTGACTCCGCTCAATTTTTCGTTCGGAGAAGGAGCAAGGATTTATACCGAGCAGAGCAGTGGAGGTGACACAATTACCTATTGGTTTTCCTCACCCAAGGTGGATTCGATTATTTTGGAGGTGAGCGATAAGGACCGTGTGTACGATACCCTTCGGTATAAATTGATTTCCAGAGAAAAGGTGCTTGCACAACGCAAGGGGCAGAAAGCATCGCTTGTGTTGAAGAGCAATGCATCGAAAGGAATGCTCGACCTGGATAGTCCGATTACGTTTGAAAGCGATGTGCCCATGCTGGAGCTGGATCATATACCCTCATCCAAATTTATTTTGCGGGAAGACACGGCAAAGAAGAACATTGCTCCGGGCGGACAGATGCATTACCTGGTCAAAGAAAATGACCAACGCTTCTTTTCCTGGAAGGATACGACACATGTCCTGAAAGAGAACGGGAAATACCATTTGCTCATTCTGCCGGGTGCTTTTAAAGACATGTTCGGATTTATCAACGATACCATCCGATATAACTTTAGCCTAAGGGAGTTGAAATATTACGGCACACTCAAGCTGAACTTACATGCACCCGCCGGGACGTATGTGATGCAGCTGCTGGATGAACAGGATGGCATTGTAAGGGAAGCCCAGCCCGGTGGTCAGAAAGAACTATATTTTGAATACCTGCCTCCCGGTAAGTACCACATGCGGCTTGTGTATGACGCCAATAAAAACGGGAGATGGGACAGCGGAGACTACAGCAAACACCTGCAGCCCGAACAGGTGATATACAATACCCAGCCCATCACTATCCGCTCCAACTGGGATCAGGAAGTGGATTGGTTTGTCAAATAGCGTATTTTTTATTTTAAATTTACACCATGTCACGAATCCTCACCGGAGTACAAAGCACGAATGTTCCACACCTGGGTAATATCCTGGGTGCCATTCTTCCTGCCATTGCACTTTCCAAAAAGTCAGGGAATGATTCCCTGTTTTTTATAGCCGATTTGCATACCCTGACAACGGTCAAGGACTCTGTGTTTATGCGGGAAAGTACCTATGCCACCGCAGCTACCTGGCTGGCGATGGGGTTTGATACCGACCGGAATATCTTTTACCGCCAAAGCGATGTGACAGAAGTGTGTGAGCTGAGCTGGTATCTGAACTGCTTTACACCGTTTCCGATGCTGGCAAATGCACATTCGTTTAAAGATAAGTCGTCGAGACTGAGCGATGTGAATGCCGGCCTCTTTACCTATCCGGTGCTGATGGCGGCGGATATTATTTTATACGATGCCGACTTTGTGCCTGTAGGAAAGGATCAGGTACAGCACCTGGAGATGACACGGGATATTGCCCGCTCATTCAACAGTCATTGCGGAGAAACCTTTGTCGTGCCAGAGCCACTCATTGATGAACGGGTCATGATTGTGCCGGGAACAGACGGGCAGAAAATGAGCAAGTCTTACAATAACTTCATCAATATTTTCCTTCCGGAAAAAGACCTGAAGAAGGTGGTGGCCGGTATCGTGACCGATGCCACACCGCTGGAAGCACCAAAGAATCCCGACACCTGTAACGTGTTTGCACTCTATCGTTTATTGGCAGCGCCCGAGCAGGTAGCCGAGATGAGGACGAACTATGAGCGGGGCGGATACGGCTATGGCCATGCCAAGGCAGCCTTGCTGGAACTTTTGCTCGAGCGTTTCAAAGAAGAGCGTGTTGCCTACAACCAGCTGATGAGCGATAAAAGCCTGCTGGATGCCAAGCTCAAACAAGGTGCCGACAAAGCAAGGGTGATTGCACAGGGTGTTTTACAACGGGTTCGGAAACAGCTTGGATACGCCTGATCCGGAGGATTTCAACTAATAGTACTCGTAGCTGTATTGTACAATCAGGATGGCTTTGTTCAGCTCTTCCCGTATAAAATGGGAGGTAAGGATACCGGTCTGCTTGTCGTATAGATAGTTGAGTTCATTCTGTTTTTCTTCTCCTTTGTAGCGGTTTTCCACATCTACCAGATTGCCCTGCACATACTTATATTCATTGCGTGTAACCTCGTCTCCGTTTTCATTCGAAACACTGATTTTGTTGACCAGCCTGCCGTTACCATCGTAGGTGAAGCGCGTATTGGAGCGCATCCAGCTGACTGTATAGCTGTTGTTTTCTTCGGTGAGGCGCCCCAGACTATCGGAGTAATACATGGTTTGTTTAAACACTTTTCCTTCGTCGTTCAGGTGCTTGCATCTGACCTGGCCGGCAGACACCTGCTCGTATTGAAATTCCTCGGTCGACAACTGGTTCTGAACTCCTAGCCGGAATACATTCTTGTTGTCGCTTGCATTCGTTTCCCGAAATACGCTTTCCTTCCGGACGTTTCCTTTCGCATCGTATTCGTAATACACCGCATTGTAGTAATCCCCGTCACGGGTGCGGCGCAGGATAAGCTGCTGCTGGAGGTTATAATAATAGTCGGTGAAGGTGGTGTCGTAGAGGTAAGCAGGCTCATCGGACACATAGGCCGGAATGACTCGTCTGCCTTTACGCACTGCAGGATGTGTAACGGGCTTGTTTACATAACCCCTGATGGTGGTAAAATAATAGCGGGTAAGCAATCCCTGGCCGGTGTATTCCCATGTTTTACTCAAGCCTTTATCCTGAATGGGTTCGTTGTCGCGTTTATAAACGAGAGAAGCGCGGATTGAATGGATTTTGTTCTTAGCAATATACTCTTTCATGAATACCGGCTCAAACGAATACCTGACCGGAGGGTTCAGGTCGAATACCTGAGCGCTTAATGGAAGCGTTGCCAGTCCCAATAAAAAGACAATCCATTTTTTAAATTTCATCGGACTCATTCAGCAGCTTCAAAGCATCTTCCGGTGTGGAGACAGGTGCGAAGCAAGATTTTTGTCTGCACACATATATAAACGTCTGTCCTTCCTGGAATCGGTTTTTCAATAAGGGTAAATCGGAGGAGGAGCTGCTGCCGGCAAAGATCACATTTGAAAAGTAATGTTTCTGCAGTGTTCTTCTCATTTCATCAACACCTTTACCAACAATGGCTACCTCCGTGAGCGGTTCGAGCATACGGATAAGCAGAATGCCCCAGTTGGAATACCCGGCTCCATACCGGGCAATTTCATCCTGTATCTGCAGCAGCATGTGACGGGCCAGCTCCAGGTAATGATTTTTCTCCAGCAGGTTGCCCAGCAGAAAAAGGGATTTGGCCATAGAGGAGTTGGAAGCCGGTATCACATTATCGGACAATTCCATCTTACGGGTAATCATCGGCTTGTCAAGCGAGGAGGTAAAGAAGAAAAACCCGCTTTCCGGATCATGGAAATGGGTAATTACATAATCACACAAGGCAGTGGCGCTTTCCAGCCATTGCACATGAAACGTGACCTCATACAATGCCAGCAGCCCTTCAATCAGAAAGCAGTAATCTTCCAGGAACCCGTTGATGGACGCTTTTCCGTTTTTGTAAGTATGGTTGAGTCCTCCGTCCGCCTTGCGGAAACGGGTGAGTAAAAAAGTAGCCGTGCGCGATGCTGCAAGAAGGAAACGCTCTTCTCCAAAGGCGCGGTAGGCTTGTGCGTAGGCAATAACGAGGAGTCCGTTCCAGGAAGCGAGCGATTTGTCATCGAGCCCCGGCCGTATACGTTCTTCCCGTTTACGCAGGAGTTTTTCTTTGAGCAGTTCTATTTTATTTGCAACCTCTGTTGCAGACAGCCCAAAGGACTCTCCAATTGTTTTGTCATCGGCTTTGCGAAGCAGAATATAATCCGAATGCTCCCAGTGACCAATTTCATTCACCGAATAGTAAGCGGAGAATAAAGGGAAGTCGGCTCCGCAGAGGAGTTCGAGCTCTTCGGGAGTCCACACATAGTATTTGCCTTCCACTCCTTCGGAATCGGCATCGAGGGCCGAGTAGGCAATGCCTTCCCGGGAAGTAAGCTCCCGCTCGATAAAGTGAAGCGTTTCAAAAACAATTTTGCGGTACAGCGGATCGGGGTTGGAGAGCCAGGCTTCGGAATAGAGGGTGACGAGCTGTGCATTGTCGTACAGCATTTTTTCGAAGTGAGGTACTTTCCAGAGCATGTCGGTCGAGTAGCGGGCAAAGCCTCCTCCCAGCTGATCGTAGATGCCGCCAAAAGCCATTTTATGAAGCGTCAGTCGCACATGGGCGGTGATCTCTTCCCGTTCCTTGTCAGAAAGCAGCGTGCTTTGGCTCAGGTGCAGCAGAAACTGGTAGTTATTGGGTAATGGAAATTTGGGCGCTTTCTGAGGGCCTCCTTCTTCCGTATCAATGCGGGAGGACCAACCCTTCCAGCACTCCGACAATGTTTTTGCAAACAGTTCAGGTGGATCTTTTTTGACCACAATAAGCTCCGAACGTTTCACCCCTTCGGTAAGCTGGGCCGCATATTCATAAACCTTATCGGGATCAGTTTTCCAGATCGCACTGAGGTTGTGCAGTACCTGTGTCCATTTGTCTTTAGGGAAATAGGTTCCGCCATAAATGGGGCGTCCATCGGGTGTGGCAAAACAGTTCAGGGGCCAACCGCCGTGTCCGGTCATCAGTTGCACTGCCGTCATGTACAGCTGGTCTACATCGGGCCGCTCTTCCCGGTCTACCTTGATACAGACAAAATGAGCGTTCATCACTTCGGCAACAGCTTCGTTCTCGAAACTTTCTTTCTCCATGACATGACACCAGTGACAAGCGCTGTAACCGATGCTGATGAGAACGAGTTTGTTTTCAGTCACAGCCTGTTCCCAGGCAGCATCGTTCCAGGCCTGCCAGTTGACAGGGTTGTGGGCATGTTGCAGGAGGTATGGGCTGCTTTCTGCAAGTAGCCTGTTGGTATGTGGAGGAGTAGGATGCAAGGGATCAGTTCTTAAATAAATCAAGCAAGGAGCCGCCGGACGACTTGTCCATGTTTACCTTTTGTTTGCGGTCGACGGGAATTTTTCTGCGGAAGAGGAAGCGCCCTGCTTTTAGGTTTCCTTTGATTTCAATTTCCGCCTGTTTGCTTCCGAAAAGCATCAGCAGGCCCGGAACACCAGTTCCGGCAAGTTTGTCGAAGGTGGATGCAACATGAAAATAATGCATCTCTTCGGAATTGGGAGCAATGTTTTCTTTTTTCGTGAGCCGCGCTTTTCCCAGATCTGTTCCGGAAAGGTATATCTCGAATTCGGAAGGGAAAAGGGTGAAGCCATAAGTATTGGGATTTTTGATTTTCATCCCGATCTCCAGCTCCACCCCTTTGTCGGTGAGTTTGACAATCTTAAGTCCGCCGATCTGTGTCACCTGCACTTCCTGGTATTCCCCGCATCCTGCAAGTAAAAGAAAAGGCAGGAGGAACAAAAGCAATTTTCCAGGTGCAAACAGTCGGTTCATCGGATCGTATTTCAAACGTGAGCAGGTATGTATCACTCCGGTAAACAGTATTTACCGGGAATTTATTTTTTACTGTATTCGGCAAAATACCGGTAAAACAGCGGAATGGTTTCAATTCCTTTCAGGTAGTTAAAAACACCGTAATGCTCGTTGGGACTGTGAATCGCATCGGAGTCGAGGCCGAAGCCCATGAGAATAGACTTTAAACCGAGCACTTCTTCAAACAGGGCAACGATTGGTATGCTTCCTCCTTCCCGGGCAGGGATAGGCTTTTTGCCAAAGCTTTCTTCCATGGCTTTGCTGGCGGCTTTATACGCAATAGTATCGGTAGGTACCACTACCGGATTGCCACCGTGGTGCGGACGAACCACTACCTTGACAGAAGCCGGAGCGATTTTTTCAAAATGCTTCTGAAAGAGAGCAGTGATCGTGTCGCTGTCCTGATTCGGAACGAGCCTCATGGATATTTTGGCGAATGCTTTGGAAGGAAGAACCGTTTTGGCTCCTTCTCCCGTGTAACCACCCCAGATACCATTGACATCGAGTGTGGGACGGATGGAAGTGCGCTCCCGTGTGTTATAGCCTTTCTCTCCCCAAACATCTCCGATCTCCAGGTTCTTCTTGTACGTGTCGAGGTTGAAAGGAGCTTTGTCCATTTCTTTGCGGGCTTCAGCAGAAAGCTCCAGCACGCCATCATAGAATCCCGGAATGGTGATGTGATTGTTTTCGTCATGCATGGAAGAAATCATGCGGCACAGGGTATTGATAGGGTTTGCCACTGCTCCTCCGTAAACACCCGAATGCAGGTCGATATTCGGACCGGTTACTTCCACTTCCACATAGGTCAGTCCACGCAGCCCGACAGTGATAGAGGGTACGTCATTGGCAATGATGGAGGTGTCGGAAATCAGGATGATATCGGCTTTGAGTTTGTCTTTGTATTTGCGGATGAAAGGGCCGAGGTTGGAGGAGCCCACCTCTTCTTCCCCTTCAATCATAAATTTGACATTGCAGGAGAGTGTTCCGGTTTGCATCATCAGCTCAAATGCTTTCACATGCATGAACATCTGTCCTTTGTCGTCACAGGATCCGCGTGCATAGATTTTTCCATCGCGTATAACGGGTTCGAATGGGGGAGTGGTCCAGAGAGAAATAGGGTCAGCGGGTTGTACGTCGTAGTGGCCGTAAACCAGTACGGTAGGAAGACTCGGGTCAATAATCTTTTCGCCATACACCATCGGATGTCCTCCGGTTTCCATTATTTCCACCTTGTCGGCTCCAGCAGCTGCCAGTCTTTCTTTTACAGCTTCGGCGGTACGTACTACATCGGCTGCATGTTTTGGGTCGGCACTGACGGAAGGTATCCGGAGAAGAACAAAAAGTTCATCCAGAAAACGCTGCTGATTCTTGGCGACATAAGATTTGATCTGTTCCATATGATGGTGCTGGTTTTAATTTAATGTTTCGTGTCCCTGCGTGTCGTTCTTCGGGTTGGCAAAATTCCTAAACCTGGAACCGAAATCCTAATCTAAATGAATAAATCCTTAAAATTTATCTGTTGGAGAGCGCTTTTGGGTGGTTTTCAGCTAAGGGGCATCTGCCAGAAGAATAAGAAATGGGGTAAAATGCCGATAGGTACCTTCCCTGGGCCGATGAAGGGGAGCTGAGGTAGGCCCAAGCTTGGGGCAGACCGAATTTTGGATAACTTTGATGGGATTCAATTCCTATGGAATGAAACGTCATGTCTTCCTGCTATTGTTAATCAGCTGTTTGTTCCATGTGAACGGATATGCGAAGCATATTGTGGGAGGGGAGCTGTTTTATACGGACCTCGGCGGGTCCAACTACCGGGTGACCCTGAAGCTCTACCGGGATTGTACTCCCGGGAATACCGCTTACGACTCTACCGCCTGGGTATTCGTTTACCGGAGCAACGGCACATTGGCCGACAGCATTCCGCTGCCCTTTCCGGGAGCCAGGCAATTGCCTGCCGCAGTTAACTCCTGTACATCGGTAACGGGGGGAGTATGTGTGGAAGAGGCGGTGTATACGGCTGTCAAAAACCTCCCTGCTATCCCGGGAGGATATACGCTGGTTTACCAACGTTGCTGCAGAAACAACACCATTTTAAATGTGCAAAACCCGGGTAATACCGGGGCAACCTATATGATTGTTATTCCCGATCAATCGTTGGCGGTGGTGAACAGTTCCCCTCACTTCAACACGTTTCCCCCGATTTTTTTATGTGCGGATGCGAGTTTTTCAGTTGACAACTCGGCCACCGATGCCGACGGCGATTCCCTGGTTTATTCGCTCTGCGATGCCTACGACGGGGCTTCGGCCTGCTGCCCGGTTGTGAGCCCCCAAAGCGTCATTGGAGGAGGAGCCGGTTGTCCGGCTATCTGCCCCTACTATCCCCCTCCTCCTCCATACCCTTATGTGAATTATGTTTCTCCATACAACGGCAGCAATCCCATGAGTGCGTCTCCGGCCGTTGCCATTGATCCGGTGACCGGAGCGCTTACCGGCAAACCCAATTTGATCGGTCAGTGGGTGGTGGCCGTTTGTGTTTCGGAGTACCGCAAAGGAAAGTTGCTGAGTGTGAATAAAAGAGATTTTCAATTCAATGTGATCAGCTGTACACCCCGCGCCATTACGGCGGTTCCCGTTCCGGTCACGTTTTGTTCGGGCGATACAGCCAACTTTCAAAACAACAGTCTGAACGCGACAACCTATTCCTGGGATTTCGGAGATCCGGCTTCATCCTCCAATACTTCGGGTCTTATCACCCCAACACATATTTATTCGGATACCGGCTCCTATGTGGTAACACTCATCTGCAACCCCGGTACCCCCTGTGCCGATACCGGGAAAACGGCAGTACACCTTTATCCATTGCTGGCACCTACGTTCGTGAGGCCTTCTCCACAATGTATCACCGGTAACAGTTTTCAGTTTCATGCGCTTGGGCAGTTTGACGGTGGTGCTGCCTATCAATGGCAGTTCGGACTATCGGCTGCCCCCTCTTCGTCGGTCAGTCAAAACCCTGCAGGCATCCATTACCTCTCGGGAGGCACCTTCCCTGTATCCCTCACGGTTACCGATCACGGATGCGTGAGGACGTATACCGATTCGGTTGAAGTATTGAACCTTCCGGTAATGAATTATACCTTGCCCAAGCTGGACGGCTGTGTGCCCTATACGGTGAGTTTTACTTTACCTCCGCTTGCACCTGTCCTGCAACCGGTCTATTCCTGGACATTTGGAGATGGAGGTAGTTCAACGGCTGCCGCTCCCCAGCATACCTATACCCAAAGCGGGACCTACAACCTCAGCTTGCTGGTGATCACTACCCAGGGCTGTCTGGATACGTTTGCGTTTAGCGGACCGCTGAATGTCACCGTACACGACAAACCGAATGCGCTGTTTCATGCCGATTCGCTATCCGTGATTGTCAAGCACCCGCTTGTGCATTTCAACATGCTCGGTACCGGATGCGACAGTGCCACTTGCTTATGGGTGTTTGGAGATGGAACGAGTTCGAATAGCTGCCAGGATACGATCAGCCATACATTTCCAGCGGTAGGAAATTACCCGGTGGAAGAGATACTTACCAATATATACGGATGCAAGGATACCTTTCTGATACCGATAGAAGTTTATTCTTATTTCGAATACTGGATACCGAATGCGTTTACTCCTAACGGAGACGGGTTAAATGAGGTATTCAGGCCGGTAATCGAGGGTGTTACGGATTATGATTTTCTGATTTTTAACCGCTGGGGTGAATTGTTGTTCGAGTCAACAAACATCTTTGACGGTTGGGATGGGACGTATCAGGGAAGAAAATGCCAGGAAGACGTTTATATCTGGAAGATTGTTTTTCGCAATGAGATTACCAAGGGCCGGGAAAATTACATTGGCCGTGTAACGCTGGTACGGTAGCGGAGAGGAACCGTTTACCGGTGCTCTTTCTTATAGCTGTCAAACGCTTTCTTAAGCTCGCTGT
>Ga0206975_1103_pt2 | contig 20134 bp, 14 predicted proteins | sample Alteio_BWOrgHeat_81_FD_152919 | JGI IMG/M metagenome (GOLD analysis project Ga0206975, IMG submission 152919) | Enriched cells from forest soil in Barre Woods Harvard Forest LTER site, Petersham, Massachusetts, United States -... | ecosystem: Environmental > Terrestrial > Soil > Temperate forest >... | reverse complement strand
CCAATGTCCCGTTGCCCTGGGGAATGCCATCGAGATTGATGGTGACTGCTCCGCTGGGCGGAGTGTTGCCTGGATTAGTGGAGGTTACGGTGCCAGTCACGGTTATGGTGCTGCCGCCAATGGGGGTCGTGATAGATGGCGTGACGACCAGCGTGGTTGGGCTGGGCTGGATGTTAATGGTAATTGGCTGCGAAGTAGCGGATTGGTAAGTGCTGTCTCCGCTATAGATGGCTACGATGTTGTGGCCGCCATTGGTAAATTCGCCGCTCTCCGAGACGCTGGCTGTACCGTCCGATTGGAGCGCTACAGGAGAGCCGGTATTGCCACCTGTGGACTGATCGAAGAACTGCACGGTGCCTGTGGGCACTGCGCCCCCTGAGCCGGAAATGACTTTAGCCGAGAAGACAATGATCGCGGAGGGGTTGTAGGTGATGCCATTGGGGGTGGTCATCACAACCGAAACAGGCGCGGTGCCTGTGGCCTGCGGGCTTGCCCAATGCTGAATAAGAACACTCGCGTTGACCGCGCCCAGGCCGGAGACGAAGTCGTAGCCGGGGCCAGCGGCAAAGCCGATCTTGCCGGCGGTGCAGTCGGGAGTTCCGGCTATGCACCAGAGCTTTGCGGAACCGCTGGTGACATCGACGAAAGCTGCTTTGGACTGTGTCGTCTGGGTTGCTTGCACTCCCTGTTCGGTCTGGCGCAGGGCATAGAGGTTGGGGGCAAGATTGCCTTGCGGGCCGTACTTCTGCGCCAGCACGGCAGCAACTCCCGAAAAGATGGCAGCTGAGGCCGCGCTTCCTCCTCCAGCAACGAGATGGCAACCGGTCTGCGGCTGATCACCTGAGAAACAGAAGGCAAGGCCCTTGCTGGCAGAGGCGTTGAGACCGGCGGGCAGACTCACGTCTGGCAGGTAGCGGTGCCGGGGTGTCGATGAGACTGGCATGCCTTCGGCTGATTGCCAGAGAGGAAGGGCATATGACTGGCTTGGGCCACCACCGGTGGCGTAGGGCGCTTCAGTGGCTGTGGCGGGTTGCCAGCCGGTGAGGGTGGTTGCGCTCTGGGTGAAGGCAACGGCGCTGACCGCGGTGTTCCACGGGGTGGAGGCAAGGGAGTTCACGCTGAGGCCGCTGCTTACCCGGTTGCCATCTTCGGGATTGTGACAGGCGGCTGCGCCGCTATCTCCGGTGGCAACAATGATGGAGATGCCCTGGGCCGCAGCCTGGCGATAGAGGGTTGCGTAGAAGGCACGGTGCGTGGAGCTCATGCCATTCTCGCAGGCAGTATAGCCAACGCTGATAATGTGGGCGAGCGCGTTGTCGACAGCAGTAGCCAGGGCCAGGTCGATGCCGTCGGTGGCGTTGGTTGAGCCTGCGGGAAATAGCACGATCTGGGCTGCGGGGGCGGCTACCGATGCCCACGAGACCGACTGAATAACTGCGGCTTCATCAGTGGTTCGTCCCGGATCGGCACCGCTGGATGTAACGCCAAGTGTGGATTCGGGTAAACCGAAGCTGCTTCGGAAGGCGGCGAAATCTTCAGGCCGGACGTTGCTGCGTGCGGGAATCGCTATGGTTTCGCCAGCACCTGCAGTCGAATCGCGTGCGTCCAGGCGCAGCCAGCGTGCAAAGAGCACGGGAGTGAGCGCTGGAGCGGCTGCTATCGACGCAGACTGAGCACTGGCCTCTGCCAGAACGTTTGCGGTGGTCTTGATTTCCGTCGGGACTGTCGAGGCCGGTGTTGCCTGGGAGCCATCGAGTGAGACTAGCCCCTGCACTCTGTCTGCTATGGCGGCGGGAATTGTGCTGCTGCCGGCGAGGATGAAGCCAGGGCTGTTGGGTCCGGATTTAGCCACGACCCGTGTACCGAATGCCTTTTCTATTTGTGCGGCAGAACCGGAAAACTCGATCCACCCGCGGCTGACTGGCAGAGGGGCTACTTCGAAGCCCTCACCGTGCAGCCAGACGACAACTGAGGCTGTGTCTGGCGCGGAGAGGGCGAAGCGATTCGCGAAGTCGGCTGGGGTGACCCACTTATGAAATTCTGCGTTACCAGCGGTCTGTTGTGCGGCTAGCAGCTTGTCGAGGGCTTGCTGTTGGACGGTGCTTGGCTTGAGGAGGAGCAGCACTCGTTCGAGGCGTGTATCGGGAGGAACGGACGACGTTGATGCCTTGTGGTCGGAGTTCCGAGTGTGATCGATTCGTTGCGCAGCGGCCGGGTGGCTGCTCGCCGTGAGCGACATGGCAAGCAGAAGGGGGGAGATCCATCGGCTGAAGCGCGTTCTGCGTCGCATTCTTTCCTTGGTATCGAGATTCGAAACGATTGTATAGCCGCAAACTCTCAGGCTGTAGAGAAAGTTCAGCCGGGGTTAGACGGGAGACGGGTCGGTGATGCGGCGCATCATGCGGCGGGGCGGTGAGAAACTGCGCAGAGTGCGTTTCTGATGGCCGTTGGCGTCGAAGTTCTCTGGGACGAGCCAGGCGTCGAAGGCTGCCTTTCGTGCCGGCCACTCGTGGTCGAGCATGGAGTACCAGGCTGTGTCACGGTTCTGACCCTTGGAAACCATGTGCTGGCGGAAGATGCCCTCGAAGGTGAAACCGAGGCGTTCGGCGGCGCGGCGAGAAGGTGTATTTTGAGCGTTGCACTTCCACTCGTAGCGGCGGTAGCCCAGGTCTTCGAAGATGTGGCGAGCCATCAGGTACATGGCTTCAGTAGCTGCGGGGGGTTCGCTGCAATGCAGGAGAGAACATGACATTGCCGACTTCGATGACGCCATTGGCGGTATCGATGCGCATGAGACTCGCGTAGCCTACGGCCGGGCCGGGTTTGTGGCTAGGGCCATGGGGGCGGAGAGCGAAAAAGCGGGCTGCGGGTCCCTGCTCTTTGGCGAGCAATGCGCGAGCAAGTTCTTCTTCGTTTGCGTATGGGCCATCGCTGAGCCAGGTCCATACGGCGTCCTGGCCGTGGACTGCCTGCCATAGTTCCGGTGCGTGGCGGGCAGCGGAGAGTGGCTCGAGCAGGACCCAGCGTCCGGCCAGAGTGACGTCGACTGGGAGAGCGGCAGGCTGCCACTCTTCAAGATTCTTCTGCAGGGAGAACATCGCTTCAGGGTAGCATTGCCGCTGCAGATGGGTAACGGGAAAACGACAGTAACCGAAAAGCGAAGAAAAGAGGTAGCTATCGGGCGATCAGAGTTTCTGGGCGCGCTGGACTTCTCGGACGCCGGGTAGGCGGCGCAGGCCGAGGACCATGCGGTTGAGGTGGCGAAGGTCTTCAGCGTCAACTACGAATTCCACTATAGCCTCGCCGTTTTCGCCGTCGCGGGTCTCGACGGAACGAATATTGGTGTCGTCGTTGGAGATGATTGCCGTCATCTCCTTAAGCATGCCGGAGCGATCGTCGCAATAGATGGTGATTTTGACGGGGTAGCGCTGGATCTGGCCGGCCCGCTCGGCGGGGGTTTTGGCCCATTCGACATCTATGCGGCGATCGCTCTCATAGAGGAGATTCTGGACGTTGGGACAACTGCGGGCATGGACCGCGACGCCTTTGCCGCGTGTGACGTAGCCGATGATCTCTTCACCACGGATGGGGTTACAACAACGTGCGCGATAGACAAGCAGGTCGTTCTGTCCCTCGACCTGGAGCGAGTCAGAGCCCGTCAGATGCAGCTTCTTGACGGCGTCGGACATGGCTGCGGTGCCTGACTTCTGTTCTGCGGCCTCAGCATCGGCCGCGGTGGTGGCTGCAGTGGCGCCTACCTGGCCTGGAGCGAGCTTGTTGAGCACCTGGCGAGCCGAGTGCTTGCCGAAGCCGATGGCGGCCATCATATCGGTAGCGGTGGCCAAACCATAGTCGGCGGCGACGCGGGCCAGATCGGCATCTTCAAGCCGGGCCATGGGAACTTTAAACTTGCGTGCTTCGCGCTCAAGCAGCTTACGGCCGACTTCAATGGCGCGCTGGCGCTGGTTCTCATTGAGCCAGTGCTTGATCTTGTTGCGGGCGCGCGGGCTCTTGACGAAGGAGAGCCAGTCGCGGCTGGGAGTGTGGCCGTTCTGGGTGACGATCTCTACGATGTCGCCATTGCGCAGCTTGGTGCGCAGGGGAACCATGCGTCCGTTGATCTTGGCTCCGACGCAGGTGTGGCCTACCTCCGTGTGGACAGTGTAAGCAAAGTCCACCGGTGTGCCGTCGGAGGGAACGATGACTACCTTGCCCTTGGGGGTGAAGGTGTAGACCTCATCGGGATAGAGGTCCATCTTGAGGCTGGAGAGGAACTCATTGGGATCGGTCATCTCTCGCTGCCAGTCGACAAGCTGACGTACCCAGGCGAGGCGTTGCTCGTCTTTAGCGGAGATTACCGATTCACCGGCCTTGTACTTCCAGTGCGCAGCGATTCCCTCTTCTGCGATGCGGTGCATTTCTTCGGTGCGGATCTGCACCTCAAACTGATAGCCGCCGTCGCCCATAACGGTGGTGTGAAGCGACTGATAGAGGTTGGCGCGGGGAATGGCGATGAAATCTTTGACTCGACCCGGGACCGGACGCCAGAGGGAATGGATCAGGCCGAGGACGCCGTAACAGTCAGCCTGCGTTTCAGTAATGATGCGGATGGCGAGGAGATCGAAGACCTGTTCAACGGAGACCTGAGACTTTTGCAGCTTTTGCCAGATCGAGTAGATGCGCTTGATACGCCACTCGACGCGGGCCTGGATATTGTGTTCGCGAAGCTGCTCGACGATAGCGTCTTCGACACCTGCGAGGAATTGCTCGCCCTCAACGCGGCGAGCTTCGATAGCTTCTGAAACTTTCTGGTAGTTCACCGGGTCGGTGAACCGAAAGGCGAGGTCTTCAAGCTCGCCGCGGACCTTGCCCATGCCGAGGCGGTGGGCGAGGGGCGCGTAGATGTCGAGCGTCTCGCGGGCGATGGCTTCCTGCCGCTCTGGCTTGAGGTGCTCAAGGGTGCGCATGTTGTGCAGGCGGTCGGCAAGCTTGATAAGGACCACACGCACATCGGAGACCATGGCCAGAAGCATCTTGCGGACATTTTCAGCCTGACGGTCTTCACGATTGGCAAATTGAATTTTGTCGATTTTGGTAACGCCATCAACGATGTGCGCAACCTGATCACCGAAGGCAGCAGCAACGTCTTCTTCGGTTACGGGTGTGTCTTCGACTGCGTCGTGAAGGAGGCCGGCAGCGATGGCGGTAGCGTCGAGTTTCATCTCCGCGAGAACTTCTGCTACCTCAAGCGGGTGGATGATGTAAGGCTCGCCCGAGGCCCGCAATTGCCCCGCGTGATACCGGACACAGAATTCCCATGCCTTCTGGATGGGCGCCAGGTCTTCAGTGGGACGGTAAGACTGAACTGTGCGCAAGAGCTTTTCAAATCGCTCATCGATTGAGCGATCAAGGCTGGCTTTCTGTTCTTCAGGCTCTGCGAGAGCCGTACCCGGCGCAGGTGCGACCGTTGTGAGGGAGGGGTTGGCGGTGGCTGCCGGTGCCGTGTGTGGATGGGTCGCCATACTCCATTATAGGGCGATCACAATTCTGTGTCAGAAAATGCGCAATTCAGCGCGTTATCTGCGGCGGACTATTTGCTCCATCTACTTATTCCAATCGATAGGACCGTGGACAAAGCGATGATAGAGCGCGGCCAGCAGTTGCGCGTTACCTGCAGTGAGGTATTCATATGCGTTGTCCCATTCCTCGCCCTGCTTCCAGCCGGTCTGGATAAGGCGGACGATGGTGGAGTTGCCCTGTGCCTCGAATTCAAAGCGTGCGTGGGTGCGCTGAGCGCGGACGGTGGGAAATTTGTCGGGAGCGAGGGCGGAGATTACGATCTCTTTCTCTGGAACGAAGCTGAGGATGGTGCCGCCGCCAGTGCTGCCGCCGGGGAAGTGCACGAGCCAGTCGCCGCCCGGGCGCAAATCGACCGTAGTGTCGGGAGCGAGCCATGTGCTTAGCCCCTGCTGGGTACTAAAAGCCTTCCAGACCTCGGCGCGAGAGGCTGGGATTGTGACGGCGATTATCAGCGATTTCTCGCCGACTGCGCTCTCGGTGGCAGCGGGAAGGGCTTTGGGTTTGGCTATGGCCTTAGTTGTGGCAGTCGTTGTGATAAGGAGAGCAATTCCCAGAACCAATAGCGATCGTTTCATACTGATTATTTCTCACTTTCTTAGTTGATCATTCAACTAAATCACTTGTATATTATTTCTGTCAACACTTTTCTCTTATGCCCAAAGTCCTGAACACGCGTCGGCGGCTGATCGAGTCAGCTCTGTATCTTTTCTGGGAGCGCGGCTTCGCCGGAACCAGCATGGCTGACCTGCTGGCTCATTCCGGTGTGAACTCGGGCAGCTTCTACCACTTCTTTGAGAGCAAGGAGGCGCTGCTGCGGGCGGTGCTCGATACCTATCTGGACGCGCTCAGGCCGATGATCGTAGACCCGGCTTTTGCCGAGACGAGTGACCCGGTGGGGAGAATCTTTGCGATCCTGGCCGGGTATCGCGGCCGCATTCTGCAAACCGAGTGCCACTATGGCTGTCCGCTGGGCAGGCTGGCGCTGGAGATTGACCCGGAGAACCGGCCTGCACATAAGCTGATTGCTGAGAATTTTTCAGGATGGATTGGCGCGGTACAGGAGTGCGTGGAGCAGATGAGCGATCGTCTGCCGCCTGAGACGAATACCGAAGCACTTGCGACTTATGTACTGGCTGTGATGGAGGGCGGGGTGATGCTCTCGCGCTCTTACGGCTCTGTGGAACCGTTTGATCGGGCTGTGCTGCAATTGCGGGAACACTTCAGGCTGCTGCTTGCGGCTGGGCCAGGCAGGAAACGAGCTGGCTCGCGTCGAAAGCGTGGTAAGCTCTCGGGCAGCGATGCCGCAGCCAGATAATGCCTATTGTGAAGTGGCGGTTGTCATACCGACGTATAACTGCGCGTCTTCGCTGCCGGCGGCAATTGAGAGCGCGCTTGCTCAGACTTACCGAGACTTTCGCATCTATGTGATCGATGATGGATCGACTGATGCAACAACCGATGTTTTGCGGCAGTATGCAGATCGCTGCGTTTGCCTTTGGCAGCCGAATGCGGGGGCTGCGGCGGCTCGCAATCGAGGTATTCGCGAGTCATCGAGCAGATATGTTGCGTTTCTTGACGCGGACGACCTTTGGCATCCTACAAAGCTTGAACAACAGCTTGAAGTTTTCAACCAGCGACCGGATGTTGGCATGGTAATTTCGAGCTTCGCAATGGTGATGCAGGATGGGCATACCGGCTTGCCGATCACGAGGAACTATATTTGCCCGGAGCTGGGTGATGGGGGTGTCTTCGCGCTGCTGGTGACGGAGTGCTTTGTGGCTACTCCATGTGCGGTGGTGCGACGCGAGGTGCTTGAGGAGGTTGGCGTCTTTAACGAAGCGCTTGCGGTATGCGAGGACGTCAACATGTGGTTGCGGATTGCTTCGTGCTGGAAGATGGCCGCGCTGAGGGAGGTTCTTGTCACGGTCTACAAGCGTGTGGGGAGCCTGTCGATGGTAGCCGGGGGGACGAAGATTGCTTTGGCTGGGAAGCTCGCAGCGCTGCAGCACGTCGAGGCTTCGTGTGAGGATCTTTCGCAGAGCGAGCAGCGGACCTTGCAACGTTCGCTGGCGGTTTATTACTACAAGAGTGGTTCAGCGCGGCTGACTGCAGGTGAGCGCGAGTCTGCCAGAGAGCACCTTGGGATTGCGATACGCTATAGGCCGTTTTATGGATTGGCTTTGGTTAAGTTTGGCGGCAGCCTGATGCCGCTTTCTATGTTTCGATTCTTTGCCGGGATTTATCACCTGGGGCGGCGTTAGTGGGAGGGATAACGTGCCTGAACTGGTCTAATGGAGTTATGGCCAAACCGAATAAACCTCAGCCCGCTGCAAGTGGAAAAGCCCCCAGGACCGGCAAGCCATCTGTGCCTATTAAGCAAGATAAGAAGGAGCGCGGGCCGAGACCGCCGGTGGAGCGCCGCGATTTTGCTGCTGGTCATTTCAGTGCAAATTCTGGAAAGGCAACAGAAGCCTCGTTTGGAGCGCGGATTAGCAGGCGGGCAGCTGATCGGCTGCGTGACGGCCATCTCTGGGTCTATGCGTCGGATATTGAGCACGTTGAGGAAGGTGGTGGCGAAGCTCCGACGCTGATGCCGGTGGCGGACAATCGTGGCTTGCTACTGGGGACGGCTCTCTACAGCCCTGCGTCGCAGATTGTACTGCGGCTTGTGTCTCGCGAACTGTTGACAGAAGCTGCATGGCTAGAGGTGCTCGCAGGTCGATTGCGGGCAGCAATTACACTTCGTAAGCCGCTGCTGGATGCTGGGACGAATGCGTGCCGCCTTGTTTTTTCTGAAGCGGACGAGTTGCCGGGGTTGATCGTGGATAAATATGCCGGCGTCGTTGTGATGCAGTTATTGGCTAAGGGGCTCGATACGGCGGAGACGCGACGAGTTTGCGTCGAGGTGTTGAGCGAGGAATTGAAGGAGCCGACTCTGACGATATGGGAGCGACCTGATCCGCGTATTCGAGAGCTGGAAGGCCTCTCTGCGCCGACACTTACGCCGCTCCTCGCCCGGCAAGCAAAGAAGCCTGCTTCAGGCGCTGTTTTTCGGCTTAATGGGCTCAGCTTTCACTTTGACGTCAACAGCGGGCAGAAGACGGGAGCCTTTTTGGATCAGCGCCAAAACTATGCGGCTGCTGCTGCGTGGGCGCAAGAGCGTGGAGTGAAGAAGGCTCTCGATGTCTGCACTTATCAGGGAGGATTTGCGTTGCATCTGGCTCGCGTGTGCGAGCAGGTGACTGGGGTGGACGCTTCTCATGCTTCTCTTGAGGTAGCAGAGCGCAATCTGGAGATCAACAAGGCGGCGCTTTCGGCGGAGGTTGACTGGGTTGAGGCGGATGCCTTTGAGCTGCTTCGCGGGTGGTCGGACGCGGCGACACCGGAGAGTGCATGGGATTTGATTGTGCTGGATCCGCCGGCTTTTGCTAAGTCGAAGCGAGCGGTGGAGGGTGCACTGCGTGGTTACAAGGAGTTAAACTTGCGTGCACTGCGCATGATCCGGCCGGGCGGGTTGCTGATTACTTGTTCCTGTTCTCATCATGTCGGCTGGAGTGATCTGGAGTCAGCTGTAGCTTCGGCCGCTGTCGATGTTCGACGCCGCGTTACCCTGCTTGAGCGCCGTGGCGCTGCGCAGGATCATCCGGTGGTGTTAAACCTGCCAGAGACTGAGTATCTGAAATGTCTTATCTGCCAGGTGGATTGAGCGTGAATTTGTATTCACTTTGGCTGCGGCCAGACGCCGTGGTAGAAGTAGCCGCCAAGGCCTACGGTGAAGAGCCAGCATCCGTAAAGTGCGTGCTCCACGCTTGAGGTGAGCAGGGAGCCTGTCTCTGCGTAGCGCCATGCAAAAAGGATGCCGCCGAGAAAGGTGAGCACGACTGAGATCGAATTGCGAAAGATAATGTGCAGAAATGCGAAGACTGTGGCGCTGGCTATGAGCGGAAGCCATGTAGTTCCGGGCGTGGATGGAAAGAGTTCCGCGTACCGATGCAGAAAGAAAGTCCGGTAGAGAATTCCCTGTGGGTATACCGAGAATACCGGATAGAAGACGATGATTGCAGCCCAGAAGACGAGATGCTCACGCAGGAAGCTCCACTGCAGTTGTGGAGCGAACCAATGCACACCCATCCATATCGCTGCGGCGGCGACGAGAAAGATAAGCAGAATCGCGCCGATCTGCCTGGGCAGCGGAGCGGGATTCCAGAGCTGGCTCTGATTGAAGGTTCTGTCACGAGAGAGCTGCCACCACGCGTAGGCCGCAACCAGCCACAGCAGGGGCAAGGCCGGAATGGGCACGGGCGAAAAGCGATAGCCCAGTGGCAATCCCACGAAAATCACCAGCAACTCGGCGATCAACCAAATCCGCTGCATCATTCTCACCGTTCTCGTTAGGCCCTTCGAGTTTTATTGCGCCGTCGGCAGATTCCAATGCAGCCACACGCTCACCATCCGCAGCAGGAAGCATACAAGACCTCCCGCGACGGCCACTGGTGTACGCGGCAGTTTAAACCTGAGCCCGAGTACGACTACTGCTGCGCCAGCCAGTGCTGCGGTTGCGTACACGTCAGCGCGCAGAACTGTTGGAACCCGGATCAGCAGGAGATCACGTACCGTACCTCCTCCTACACCGGTAATTCCACCCATGAGAATCGCGATGAAGGGATGAATCTCGAAATCAAGCGCCTTCTCCACGCCAGCGACTGCGAAGAGACTCAGCCCTGCCGCGTCCAACAGCACGAGCAGAGAGGCTGGCACTTCCTGCACGAACGAATGGAAGAAAAAAGCAGTCGCCGCCCCTGCAAATGCGATAGCGCCATAACGCCAGTCACGGATGGAGTTGGGTGGAATCGCACCGATCAGTACATCGCGAATAATGCCTCCGCCCAGCGCGGTTGCGAAGGCTAATACCATCGCTCCGAGCAGATCAAGATGGCCGTCAGTCGCAGCCATGCCACCTTCGACCGCGAACAGAAATGTACCGGTAAAGTCGACTGCGAGAAGAAGCGTATCAGCCTTTGGCTTCAGCAGCATGTGTCCGCTGTTCCTTTCGCTTTCAGCCTGATTCTGTCTGCGACTCCGTCTGTATTCTAGCCTTCTCCATAAGAGTCAGCGTTCATAGTCTGCCCAGGAATCGCTTCCAAATCACTGGAATCTCTTCAATGCGAAGTTCGTTGACAGCACGTTTTCTGAGAAATGCCCTAATCTAAAGTGCATGGACTACGGGCACACTCTGGGCAGCGTGCGCTACGACTTTGCCAGCTTGAGCGAGTTGATGGCACGGGCGACGCCCTGTCGCAGCGGAGATGCGCTGGCGGGAATTGCCGCCAGCTCCGCAGAGGAACGCGTGGCTGCTCAGTACGCATTGGCCGATTTGCCTTTGCGGCATTTTCTGGATGAGCAGGTGGTGCCCTACGAAAGCGATGAGGTAACCCGGCTGATTGTGGATACGCATGACAGCGTGGCGTTTGCGCCGATTGCGTCGCTTACCGTGGGCGAGTTGCGCGATTGGTTGCTTTCGGACGATGCGACAGACGAGCGTATCGCAGCGCTCAGCCCTGGACTGACTCCGGAGATGGTGGCGGCTGTAAGCAAGCTGATGCGGGTGCAGGACCTGATCCTTGTTGCGGCAAAAGTCCGCGTGGTTACACGCTTTCGCACCACGGTGGGATTACCGGGGAGACTCTCAACGCGGCTCCAGCCCAACCATCCGACAGATGATGTCGCCGGTATTGCTGCTTCCATGCTGGACGGTTTGTTGCTGGGCTCTGGGGATGCTGTGATCGGGATCAATCCAGTGAGCGACAGCCCCTCTACCGTAACTCGACTGTTGCGCATGATTGACTCGGTTCGTGAGCGGTTCGCGATTCCCACGCAGAATTGCGTGTTGGCGCATATCACCACGCAGATAGCGGCGATTGAGCAGGGCGCGCCGCTCGATCTGCTCTTTCAGTCGATTGCGGGAACCGAGGCTGCAAACGCAAGCTTTGGGGTTAGCCTCTCGCTGCTACGCGAGGGCCATGAAGCGGCGAAATCGCTGCAGCGAGGCGCAGTGTGTGATGCCGGCGTGGTCGGTCGCAATGTGATGTACTTCGAGACAGGCCAAGGCTCGGCGCTCTCAGCGAATGCGCATTATGGGGCTGACGGCAAGGGAGTAGATCAGCAGACGCTGGAAGCGCGGGCTTATGCGGTGGCTCGGCATTTCGATCCTATGCTGGTGAATACGGTGGTTGGCTTTATAGGGCCGGAGTATCTCTATGACGGCAAGCAGATCACTCGTGCTGCGCTTGAGGATCACTTCTGCGGCAAGCTGCTGGGACTGCCGATGGGCTGCGATGTCTGTTACACCAACCACGCCGAGGCCGACCAGGATGACATGGACGCGTTGCTGACGCTGCTTGGCGCCGCCGGGATCAACTACATCATGGGAGTGCCAGGTGCAGACGACATCATGCTTAACTACCAGAGCACGAGCTTTCATGATGCTCTCTACGTGCGGCGGCTACTTGGATTGCGGCCTGCGCCTGAGTTTGAAGCGTGGTTGAGAGGAGACGGATTTCAGCGGCTTTGCGCCGATGCCGCCCGCACGGATGCGTCGCTTGAGGGTCTGCTCGAAAGGCTGTTGCACGCATGAGAAGACGGGAACCAGAGGTCGATGAGCTTATACGGAAGGCCCTCGCAAGTCAGGTTGAAGCGATGGATTTGCCTGAGAGATCTGCCCCGTTGGCGGCACGGCTTCGCACACTTACCCCAGCGCGGGTTGGGCTGCGACGCGCTGGTGTGAGCCTGGCGACTGCGGAGGTCCTGGATTTTCAATTAGCTCATGGGCGCGCTCGGGACGCTGTGCATGCTGGTTTGCAGTCTGCGTCACTGCTTGGCACTCTGCGTGGCTTGTTGCCGTGCTGCTTGCCGCTTGCTGAGGCGATCAGTGTGCACTCAAAAGCGAGTGACCGTCAGCAGTATCTGCAACGGCCTGACCTTGGCCGGATTCTCGACAATGCTAGCAATGAGCGGCTGGTGCAACTGCAAAGCATGCGGTCTGCGCATGATCTCGCGATCACTATTGCGGATGGGCTCTCTGCTCTCGCTGTAGAGCGGCATGCACCGCTGCTGCTTTCAGCGCTGTTCTCTGCGCTTGCAGATTCTCTGCCTGATTTGCGTATCGGACCTGTGTGCATTGCAGAACAGGGACGGGTAGCAATTGGAGATGAGGTTGCTCGCGCTCTTGAGGCCGAGCTGGCGATTGTGTTGATCGGCGAGCGGCCGGGCCTTAGTTCGCCTGATTCGCTCGGGGCTTACATCACATGGAAGCCGCAGCCCGGGCGCACAACCGATGCCGAGCGGAACTGCATCTCCAACATAAGAGATGAAGGGTTGAGCTACTCCGAGGCAGCCGGGCGACTTGTTTACTACGTGCGCGAAGCGCGCCTCAGGCACACTACTGGGACTACCCTCAAGGACCCGGAAAACGACGACAGCAGACGCAAGTTAAAGACTGGCCTGGAGCCATGACGAGTCGCATCATTCAAATTAGACGAGAGCCCAGCCTGCTACGAATGATATTGAGGTGGCTGAGTTTCGCGGCACTGGGAGTGGCAGGTACTGCTGCGCTGGTCTATGTAGGCGACTGGGCTGTGTTTTACGCGCGCGGCAAGCCTCAAGATCAGATTCAGGTCACGCGGTACATGGCTACTCCGCTGAAGGGCCACAAGACGGAATACTTTTATGAGGGAACGCAAATGACGCCATGTGCGCGGGCGCTCTTTCCGCAGGATGGCATGGATGCGTGCTGGTATCGCAGACGCCATCCACTCTACTCAGAGAATCTCTAGACTATTGCGGAGGCTCGGGGTGGGCCTGCTTGCTGTCCGGGTTGGCTGCGCCGTCTACTGTTGAGTCTGGACGGGCGTTGGCGTCTGCTATGCGCTTGTACAGACCTTCATCGGTCTTCTTGTTAAGCGAGCTGGCTTTTGCGAATTCAACTCTTGCTTCGTCCTTCTTGCCCATTGAGCGATAGAGGGTGGCGAGCCGGAAATGGGCTGTGACGTTGTCTGGTTCGAGAGAGACCGTCTTGTTCAACTCGCGGATCGCGCCCTCTTTGTTACCCGTCTCCATGTAAACGATGCCAAGGTCGAGATGGATCAGAGGCTCGGCCGGCTTGTATTTGACCGCTTTCTCGAGCACTTCGCGAGCCTGATCGAACTGACTCTGCTGGACGTATGTATCTCCCAGGTAGATCATCGCCTGGCTGTTTTCAGGATCGTTGGCAAGTTCAGCTTTGAATTCCGCAATCGCTTCGTCATAGCGTTTCTGCGCCCAAAGCAGGTAAGCCAGGCCGAAGTGGACATTGGGTTCTTTGGGATTGGCCTGGGCCGCCGCGCGAAACTGCTGCACCGCACCGGCGTTGTCACCCTTTTCGTCAAGCGCTTCGCCGGCGATCATGTCTGCTTCAGCGGAGTCCGGGTTGATTTCCAGGATCTGCTTATAGACGTCCATAGTGGCGTCAAGCTGCCTAGTCCACAAGTAGCAATGATCGAGCGTGAGAAGCAGCGATAGATTGTGGGGGTCCGAAGCAACTGCTTCCTTCAGATATGGGATGGCCGCGCCGTATTCGTGCGCTCCGTAGTGTGCCATGCCAACGAGGATGGTTAACCGACCGGCGTCGGGACTCCTGGGGTGGCTCTTCAGCTCAGCGTCAAAGACTTTTCCCGCCTCTTTGAAGTTGCCCGACTTGAACAACGCAAGTCCGAGATTCAGCTTCAATTGTGGAATGGCGGGGTTCAGCGCGATGGCTTTGCGGTAGGCAACGATAGCTTCAGGATAGTGCTCCTGACGTGCCCGGAGGAGGCCGAGGTGTGCGAAGGCCTGCGCATTGCGTGGCTCAGATTTGACTACGATGTCCCAGGCTGCCTGCGCGCCAACGAGGTTACCCTGCTGCTCTAGGCTGATTGCCTTTTGCACTGCCGCGGAAGGTTGTGCGTTTGCGGGGTGTGCCGCGGTGGATTGTCCAAGTCCGTCTCGCGCGCCTGATAGAAAAACTATGACGCAGACCCACGGAATGCACTTCAACATCATCTTCAATCAACCTTCTACTTCATAGAATACGCGTAGCGAGCCGGCATATCTACTGACGAGGCTCACTGTCCGACACGAGAGAGAGGCAAAGAAAAAGGGCGCTGCGGAGGATCTCCGCAGCGCCCTGGTTGATGTTGCGTTTAGAAGACGAACTTGGCGGCAAGCTCCATGACGCGAGGATCAAAGGTGCCAGTAGCTACACCGTAATTGCCTCCGCCTGTGGTTGCGCCGAACCCGTTGAACTGGGTGTGGTTGAAGGTGTTGAACGTTTCCGCGCGGAACTCGAAATGAGCCCGTTCAGTAATGGCAAACGACTTGTAGAGCGAGGTCGTGAAGTTGACACGGCCAGGCCCGACGAAGGTATCCCTTCTGCCATCTCCGAAGCCCAGATCCGAGCCGCCCGCGTAGCCGGGTACCGGTGCAGCCTGTGGATCGCTTGCGGCATCGTGATCGAACCAATTGTCCACCTTGTGGTGATAGTGGATCGGCCTCACGATATCCGCACGGTTGGTATAGTTGCCGCCCAGACCGATGGTGTCAGGCACGCCACCGAAGCCAGAGGCAACCGGCTCACCCGACTCATCTACGAATGTACCCGCAACCTGCCACCCGCCGAGGAAGGTGTGCACCAGTCCGGTGCTCTTCCTGAAGATGGGAAGGTTGTAGATGTAGTTGCCCTGGAAGATATGACGGCGATCATAGCCGCTGCCCGCTTTGTCATACTTCAGGTTCCACGGGTTGCTGATCGTCGCGAGGTCGGTGTCGGTGATGTCAATGTTATGCGAGTAGGTGTAATCCAACTCGCCGCTAAGTCCCCACTTGTTCTGGATACGGAGACCAACCTGGCCACCGTTGTAAGTGGTGTTGGTGGTGTTTTCTTCCTGGGTGATGCTGCCATAACCCTGGTAGGTCCGCAGCGAATTTGCACTACCGGGACGTGAGCCGAGACTCTGGCCTTGATAGCCTGCAGACTGCTGACGCAGAAGGTTGGAAGTCTCGAGTGGGAAATTGTTGATCGGGCGATCGATGTTCTGATGCCACGCATTGTTGCCTACATACTGAAGCACCAGGATGACTGAGGGCTTCAGTTCATGCTGAATGCCGAGGCTGTACTGTGCCACAGCAGGAGCCTTGTAGGTTCTCGCCAGGGTTGTGAGGCTGGCCGGCAAGATTGGCAGGTTGGTGACGCTTGCGCAGTTGCCCGGATCAGCAGTGGTCAAACCAGAAGCCCACGAGCAATGTGGGTTGCTGTAATAGACACTGCCTGCGTTGGGGGTGTACTCATAGGGCAAGTTGCTGTTGGAGACACCATAGATGTCGTTGCCCTGGATGCGCTCGTAGAATGTACCGAAGCCTCCACGAAGAACGGTCTTTCCAGCTCCGGTCAAATCGTAGGAGAATCCGACACGCGGTTGCAGTGTGTCGTAGTCGTTGGTGACCACGCCATGCGGATAACCGCTCTGGCCTGGGATGTACATACCGTTCATGTAGTACAAGCCTTCAAATCCCTTGGGATTGATGACGCCTACACTGCTGGGATCGATGGAGTTGATGTTGGCAACCCAGACTGGCGGAACGTTGACATACAAATTCGGATCGAAGTTGGCCAATGCGTTGTTGCGCTCCCATGCGTGCGGCAGCGCATCGTAGCGGAGTCCGAGTTGCAGACTCAGCCGCGGACTGACCTTCCAGTTGTCGTTGGCGTAGGCGGACGGCGTCTGGTTGACATAGTGACGAATCGACATCGACTGTGGCTGTGAGTAACCACCCGAGAGACCGATCACCACGCTCATGAACGGGTCGCCAGCTTTGGTGTCACCGTTACCGGTTTGCCCCTGCCCAAAGTTGTAGTCTCCGGCTGCATCCGCCTGCAACTGCTGATTCTTGGTGTAGCGGTTGTAGCTGAGGCCGAACTTGAAGGAGTGCTTGCCGCGCGTGTAGGAGATGTCAACCTTAGGCGAATAGTCCTGTGCAGCATTGTGCCAGTTACCATAGCCTGTCGATTCTCCGACGCAGACGCCGTTACCGCAGATTCCGGTCATGCCGGGATACTGGTTGGAACCAGAGTTGCTGAAGAATGTGTTCTGAATCCAGCCTGGCGAGTTGGAGGTCAACGATGCGTCGGAGTTGGTGATATTGATGACGTTGCCATCGTAGTTCATCGAGGCTTCAAGCAAGAGGCTCGGCGTAATGGTGCCGCTCATCTTGATAGCCGCGCTGTTGGCGGGGTTGCTCAGCGTGCTGGCAATGGTGTTGTACGACTCCCAGTTCCAGCCAAGGTCGGCAAGGGGATAGCCCTGCGTCACGCTGTCATGGATGTAGTGACCGAGGATCTGCCACTTGTCGTTGACCTTGTGATCGATGCGAACGATTTCCTCGGTCACGTCGATTGGGTTGGTAATGGACGAAACGCTATTGTCATTCGATGTCTGAGTGACCTTCGGAATCAGCGGGCCGTTCAGATAGAGCACACCGTTATTGTCGAACATCGAAGCAGGTATCACCTGATTCGGGTATGGCTGGCCGCGATAGGCAGTGAGGCCCGCGGTCGCCAACTTTGCAGCGAATGCAGGATCTGGGACCTGCTCTACTGTCGGCACATAAAGCACCTGATCAGGTGCATACTTCGGTGCAACATAGTGAAGATCCTGTCCAGCTACAGGCCGATCCGCATCTGGAATCGTCGGCTGGACGTTCGGTGGGCTGCCCTGAACGATCCTGCGCCATTCCTGGTTGTAGAAGAAGAAGGTTTTCTGCTTGGAGGTGTTGTAGACCTTTGGAATGAAGAGCGGGCCGCCAATGTTGCCGCCGAAGATGTTCTGGCGAAGTTTGGCAACCGGCGAGTAGTCTTCGGGGCTGGCTCGGTTGTACTTGTTGAAGAAGAAGTTGGCGTCAAGGGCGTCGTTACGGAAGAAGTTGTAGAGTTCGCCGTGGAACTTCTGCGTGCCGCTCTTGAGCGCAAGGCTCATCGTCGCACCGGAGGAGATGCCGTAATCCGGAGGATAGTTGCTGGCCAGCACTTCAAACTGAGCGATGGCGTCCATTGAAGGCATGACGTCCATGCCGCCGGCGCCGCCGCGGTCATCCGCTTCGCCACCGTCAATCAGCCAGATGTTGTGGGACTGGCGCAGACCGTTGATGCTGATGCTTGCGCTGGAGGCCACAGAGGTTGGCGTGTTGCTGTCTGGCAGGTTGGAGCTGACACCAAGACCGAGTGCCGCCAGAGCGGTGAAGTTACGATTTTCGGTCGCGATTTCCGTTACCTGCTCGCCAGTGATCAGGGTGCTGACGGTGTTTGAATCCGTCTGAACCTGCAGGGCGTCGGCGGTCACCGAAATCTCCTGCGTGTCCGCACCGACAGTCAGCTTGACGTCCGCTCCGAGAGTCTGGGAGACGTTCAGAGCCAACCCGGTCACCGAGTAACCCTGGAAGCCCTTGGCGGTTGCCTTGAGGGTATAGGTTCCGATGTTCAGGCCGGGGAAAACGAATCCACCGGTGGCGTTACTGACACTGTTGTACGTGAAGCCAGTTTCGGTTTGCGTTAGTACCAGTTTTGCTCCTGGTACGGCCGCTCCCGTCTGGTCCGTGACGGTACCGACGATTTCTGAGTTCTGCTGCGCTATTACTGCAACGCATGCGAACACAAAAAACAGCGGCACGATGAGAAATCTGAGTCTTGTGAGTCTCATGTGACCTTCCTTTTCAAATTGCTACTGTTGCGTTTACTAACTTCTTGTTTTTTCGCTTCGACCGAACATCTGGGATGAAGCCGTTATGGATGCGAAACGCAGTACACGTCGGTCGATAGCTAAGCCTTTAAAAAGCGCTCTCTTTTCAAAATCGGGAACCAAATACTTCCCTTTTCCGTATTCATCTACAGCTCTTACCGTTCGTTTGCGACGGGTGAAGCGATTTAGTTACAGGTGTCCAAAAACGCACACTTCTCCGCCCGTTGCATTCAAGGCTAGTAGTGTGTCCGTTGTCAAGTGGAAAATCATTCTTGCAGTTCAGTGGTTAACACCCTATCGGTTGAAGTACCAAACGGCCTCCGGGCATCTGCGGGGACAATCCGCCTTCCCGTCTGCGCACACCTGACTTTGCCCTATGGTGACTCTGGTCAAACGTTTAACCAGAGTGGGCCTAGGATGTCGTGGTTTGCGCCGTTATGCATTAAAAGCGTTCGCGAGAACTATTGTCAATACCACCTCTGCGAAGAAACCAGCCGTTTCACCGAACCCAGAAATGTAATGGTTTTCATCTGTCCCCTGCCAGTTCGGCTGGGAAAATGTCATTTGACCGGACGGAGGGTTTAGGGGCAAAATTGGCTGAATTCCTTGAATTGGCCAATGGGAAAACAAATTTTATTTTGGCCCCGAGAACGGAATTGAAGTTGACGGGATGGTTCAACCCAACCGCGACAGGTCCCGAAGCTGGCTTGCAACCTCTTCAAGAAAGGTCTCCGTACTCATTCCCGGAGGGACTTCGAGGCCTGCCTTGACGCGAATACCGGCGGCAATTCTCTGAGCGAGGGCGGCGCGAGTTTCCATACTGAAGTCGAGCCGGCGAGCAAAGAAACCTTCCAAAACGACGAGATCCCCGGGACTGAGATTTTGCACCCGGGCAGCTGGTATTTCCGGGGCGGCAATGCGACGTTCCTGGGCAACCGGCTGGTCAAAGATCCCCGCGGTAAAGGTTCGGCTGCTGGAGACGGAACTCAGATCGCTCGCGCTTTCGCGATCGTGAACGACGAGCGTGCCGGCTGCCAGGTCCCCCAGACGCTGATGATTACGGGTGACGAGGATGCTTATGACACCGACCACGTAAATGAAGGGAAACTGGTCTACGAGGCGTAAAAGGTTGCGGGTCATTGACTCGAAGAGCCCAATGCCTCGACCGGAACGCTGGATAACTCGGATTTTGGCGACGCGCTTGCCCGGCGTGCGTCCGTCCCAGAACGCCTCAAAGAGCGTGAAGTAACCCCAGTAGAGCAGGAAGGGGATGAGCAGTTCGAGCGCCCTGGCCCACTTGGCTCCCAACTTGCTGAAGTGATAGAGGCTGGGGTCGACCAGGGAGATGAAGACAACGATGCCGATAATAGCGACGGCCCAGATGAGATAGTCCACCAGCAGGGCTGCAAAGCGGCTACCGATGCCGGCAACCGGCATGTCGATCGCCACCAGCTCTGGTGTTTCGATGCTAAGCTGGTCCCACTCCATTTTGATTCCGGGCTCCGCCATGACTGTCCTTTCCAACCGATGGATACAGAAGCGTACACCGCACTGGGAACGTCTGGCAGCCTTGGTGGCTGCAGCCCAGTCACGGGGCGATTCTGGCCTTAAAGCACTCTCACGAAGCGAATTGCAGGAGTTGGCGTTGCTGTACCGCCAGGTGGCTTCAGACCTCTCGACCCTGCGCCAGGATCAGACGTCTTCTGCTCTGGCCGACCAGGTGAATCGCCTGCTTGCCCGGGTGCAAAATC
>Ga0206975_1115_pt1 | contig 20633 bp, 12 predicted proteins | sample Alteio_BWOrgHeat_81_FD_152919 | JGI IMG/M metagenome (GOLD analysis project Ga0206975, IMG submission 152919) | Enriched cells from forest soil in Barre Woods Harvard Forest LTER site, Petersham, Massachusetts, United States -... | ecosystem: Environmental > Terrestrial > Soil > Temperate forest >... | reverse complement strand
AGCAAGCACTCCTGCGCAGTTGCCCAACGTCCGCATCGCCGTGCTTGGCACAGGCAAGATGGGCGGAATCCTGTTGCAGGCCTTTCTGAAGCAGAACCTCTTTGCACCGGATCAGATTCACGCGACGGTTGCTCATCAGGAGCGGGCGCTGGCGCTCTCAACGCAGTGGGGCGTCGATGTCTCGACGGACAATCGCGCGGCAGTGGAGCAGGCCGACCTGATCCTGCTCGGTGTAAAGCCGTTCCAGGTGCCCGATCTGGTTGCGCAGATCAAGCCCGCGCTGACGAAGGATAAGACGATCATCTCCTTTGCAGCATCGGTGAAGACAGCGGCGATTGAGGAGGCCGCAGGCCTTGAGATTGGTGTCATTCGCGCCATGCCCAACACGCCTTCGGCTCTGGGCGCAGGAATTGCCGGACTCTGCCGCGGCCGCTATGTCTCTGACCAGCAAATGGAACTCGCCCAGCGCGTCTTTGAGACCGTGGGCCGCACGGTGACGGTGGATGAGAAGCACATGGATGCAGTCACTGGCCTTTCAGCATCAGGGCCTGCGTTCATCTACATCATTCTCGAGTCTCTGGCCGAGGCTGGCGTGAAGGTTGGTCTGCCGCGTGACACCGCGACGCTGCTTGCAGCGCAGACCACCTTTGGCGCAGCCAAGATGGTGCTCGACACGGGCTATCATCCGGCGCTGCTGAAGGACGCGGTAACGACGCCGGCCGGCTGCACCATCGATGGCATTCTGGAGCTCGAAGAGGGCGGCCTGCGCGTTACTCTCATCAAAGCAGTCATGCGGGCCACACAGCGCGCCAAGGAACTCGCCGCGGGATAGAGCAGGTCTGCGACTGCGCCAGAAGATGCCCGACACCGTCACACAACGCCCGTTGCACAATCCCGAGCTCGGTCCCGCTCCGGCGGTGGTTGAGCCGCCATCGCCTTCGCGAAGCAAGCGGCCGGAATGGCTGCCGGCCTATGTCCCTGAGTTGCAGGGCCTGCGCGGACTGGCCGTCCTGGCCGTGGTGCTCTATCACTGCCACGCGCGCCTCGTGGGTACGTGGCTCTACGGCCCGCTGCTTTGGGGATGGGTCGGTGTCAATCTCTTCTTTGCGTTGTCTGGATTTCTGATTACGTCGATCCTGATTGAGGCGCGGGATAAGCCTCATTACTTTCGCAACTTCTACATGCGGCGCGCGCTGCGCATCTGGCCTGTGTATTTTCTGCTGCTGGCTGTTTGCTATGCAGTGCCGGACTGGTTCCTGGGCGATACGCTGGCCCATCAGGCGCACTGGCAGACGTTGGTGGCTTATCTGTTCTTCGTGCAGAACCTGCGCCACACTGTCCTTCCCGGCACGCTAGGCCCAACCTGGTCGCTCGCGATCGAAGAGCAGTATTACGTGGTCTGGGCGCCTATTGTCCGCTTCTTCAGGGGGCGCCTGGCGTGGGTTCTGCCGGTGCTGCTTGTGTGCCTGGTCATCGCCTCACCGCTATTCAGGCTCAGCCACGCGCATTTTCTCAACACCACGCATACGCTCATCCATCTCGACGGCATCGCGATGGGCAGCCTGCTAGCGTTGGGAATTTATGGAGTATGCCTCTCGCGTCGCACCTGGCTGTGGGTCGGCCTCGGAGCAGCGGTTCTCGGGTTTGTGGCCACGGGAACGATTTTCGCAGGCACGTCGTTTCTCGATACCGGCCTCTCACTCGGCTTTGCTGGAGTGGTGCTGGCGGCGGTTGCCGGAACAGGCGCGCGCAACCCAGTGGCATGGCTGCTGAGGCGCGGCCCACTGCCGTTTTATGGACAGATCAGCTATGGCCTGTATATGACCCACATATTAGTCTTCGTCTACTTCGGCAATTTCGATGCGCGTTTGGACGACAAGTATCATCTCGGCATACCGGGCAATCTGGCGATTGTAGGGCTGCGGCTCGTGGCGTCAACCACTGTCGCTACTGCGCTCTGGTACGGCTTTGAGTCGCAGATTCTGAAGCTCAAGCGCTATTTCAAGACTGCTTGAGGCGACCAGAAAAGCACATCCCGCCTTTGGACAAGCTGTGCCAATCGAATACCATCAAGGAATATGCGCCCCACCGTTATCCTGCTCTCTTTCAATTCAGAGGACACCCTGGGCGCGACGCTGGCCCGCGCTCGCGAGGTTTCCAGCGAGATCTTTGTTATCGATTCCTTCAGCACAGACGGCACGGTTGCGTTGGCTGAGTCCTACGGCGCAACGGTTGTTCAGCACGCCTTTGAGAACTATGGAGCGCAGCGCAACTGGGGCATCGACAATCTGCCGATCACCGGCAAATGGCAACTGCATCTCGACGCCGATGAGGTGATGGATGATGAGCTCGTTGCCGCTATCAAAGCGTTGCCTGACGAGCCGCAGCATGCTGGCTATTTCGTTCCGCGGTATGTGAAGTTCCTGGGTCGTGTGCTGCGCCACGGAGGCATGAGCCCGACCTGGCATCTGCGCCTCTTCCGCTCCGGTGTGGGGCGCTGTGAAGATCGCAAGTACGATCAGCACTTTCTGCTGGTTGGATCAGAAACGTCAGGGGCGGGCACGACGGGGCAGTTGTCCGGCGTAATGATCGATGACATTGCAATGAGCCTTTCCGAGTGGACGGCGCGGCATAACCGCTGGGCTGACGGCGAGGTGGCCGAGCTCTTTGCGGAGCAAGCCGGTGCTGCCGAGGCCGGGCGCCTGGTTGCAGATGCGAAAGGGAATCCGGCACAGCGCAAGCGCGCATTGCGTCAGAAATACAATCAGCTTCCTTTGTTCGTGAGGCCGTTTGCTCTCTTTGGCTACCGATTTTTCTTCAAGCTGGGCTTTCTCGATGGCACGGAGGGTTTCATCTTCTGGGTGCTCCAGACGTTCTGGTTCCGCTTCCTCATCGACGCCAAGATCTGGGAAAAACGCCATTTGCGCTGACCTACTTTTCCGGTGTTCGGTATCACACAGATTTGTAACTCTGGACTGCTAGCATTGAGTGCTGACCCGCGAAGGAGATCACGCTGCGATGCAGACACGCCCGATTCTCGTCCTGAACAGCGGCTCTTCGTCGATCAAGTTCTCTCTGTGGGAGAGTGGCGACGCCGCGCCAGGCAAGCTGCTCGACGGCGCAGTGGAAGGCATTGGCGCGGACGGCAAGGGCGAAGGCGAGTTCTGGATCAAGTCGTGGCTCAATGGGGCAGACGGCTCAAAGGTGAAAGAAGAAAAGCCTCTGGTGGCTGATATCGGAGCGGCTTTCGAGTTGATCTCCAAGGGGCTGAGCGAGCTTCAATCTCCGCAGCCTGCGGCCATCGGGCATCGCATGGTCTCCGCCGGCCCAAAGATCACGGAAAACATGCGACTCACGCCTGAGCTCATCGACGAGATGGAGCGATATACGTCGTTTGCGCCGCTGCATGCTCCGAGTGAAATTTTTCTCATGCGCCAGGCGCTGAAGGTCTATCCCGGCACTCCTAACTTCATGTGCCTCGATAGCTGGTTCCATCGCGATCTTCCTGATGTTACTCGCCGCTTGCCCATTCCGGCCGAATACACGGCAATGGGCCTGCGACGTTTTGGTGCGCATGGATTGTCATACGAATCAATCGTGGCGCGATTGCAACCGAAGATTCCTGCGCGGCTGATCGTGGCGCATCTGGGCAATGGCGCATCGATTTGCGCTATCCGCGATGGACGCAGCGTGGACACATCGATGGGGTTGACGCCGACCGGGGGCCTTATTTCCGGATCACGTACGGGCGATCTAGATCCCGGAGTGTTGCTCTTTATGCTGCGCGATCTGGCCGGCAGGGAAGCGAGTATCCACGAGGCTGCCGATGTACTGGAAGCCATCGTCAACAAGAGGTCGGGGCTCGCGGGTGTAAGCGGCCTTTCCAACGACATGCGAAAGCTGCGCGAGGCTATTGCCGCCGGCAGTGCGGATGCTCGGCTGGCAGTCAGCCAGTTTATCTATGCGATCTGTAGCTTTGCCGCAGCCTACATCGCAGTGCTCGGCGGACTGGACATGCTCGTTTTCACTGGAGGTATCGGTGAGCACGATGCCGCTACGCGTGCTGAAGTCTGTTCCGGGTTGAAGCCATTTGCCCTCACCATCGATGAAGATCGCAACCGCGACGCAAAAGGCGAAACGACGATCTCGCGTGAGGATTCAGGCGTGGTTGTCAAGGTGATACCCACGGCAGAAGATCTGACTATCGTTCGCCACGTCAGCCGCCTCCTCGATTCCGTATCCAGTTAGCTTTGATGGATTGGACTAAACTGGAATGGGGCCACTGAGGCAAAGCATGAAGACGATCGCCGCGACATATTTGACTCAACGGGCACCGTCCGCTGCGCTGCGTCGTTTTGCCTGGGCCGTGCTGGTCTATTTCATTGCGACGATCCTGTGGGGCGCCGTGGTGCGTGCGACAGGTTCCGGCGCGGGCTGCGGAGATCACTGGCCGCTCTGCAATGGTACGGTTCTGCAGCATTCACCCAGCGTCGAAACCATCATCGAGTTCACGCATCGCGTAACTGCCGCTATCGACCTTATCTGCGTGGCGCTTCTGCTCGTGTGGAGCTGGCGCAGCACAGTGCCAGGCCATCTGGCGCGATGGGCCGCTGGCGCTGCCGTTTTTCTTACGTTGACGGAAGGGTTGCTCGGTGCTCTGCTGGTGAAGCTGGGCCTCACGGCCGGCAGCCACTCGCCACTGCGTGCCCCGATGGAGGCACTGCATCTATCGAACACCCTGCTGCTCGTCGCGGCACTGGCGATGGCGGCGCATCTGTTGTCGCGCACGCAGGGCTATCTCTGGCGCGATATCCGTATGAGCGCGCCTGTGGGAACAACCATAGGCATGATCGCGGTGATGATCGTTGGCGTCACAGGATCGCTTGCCGCATTGGGTGACACGCTCTTTCCCGCGAGTTCATTGAACGAATCGCTGCATCAGGATTTCTCATCCCACATCGTCGGTGAGAGCAGCTGGCTACTGCGCTGGCGCTGGACGCATCCGACGATTGCCGTGCTTGCCAGCATATTTCTCATCTGGCTGCTGATTCGCGCAGCACGGCGCAATGGCCCATGGGACAATCGGAAATTGTCCGCGCTGGTGATTGCACTACTGGCGGCGCAGTATGTGCTTGGCGTGGCGGATGTATGGCTGCTGGCGCCAGTCTGGATGCAGGTAATACATCTGCTGGGCGCGGATGCGCTGTGGACAGCGCTGGTAGTACTGACGGCGCGGTTGACGCTGCTGCCTGCACGGCCTCAATTCGCTGTGCACGATGTGCGTCAGGAACTGCGCAACAGCGCCGCTACAGTATCAACACGCCACTAGCAGGATAGCTGTTTCCGTTGGCGTTCGATGCTAACGCAGGCAGTTCCGGCGTTGGTGTTATCAGCTCTATCCTGCCATCGCTCAGAAGCACGGTGTCCTCAACCTTACCGCCGCGAACGCTGGGGTTCCAGGCGAAGGCCTGGTTATTCATCACGCGCTCTGTGCCGTCCGGAGTCGCGATCCACTCACGCTCCCAATAGCCGGTCGGACCTCCCTGATGGTGCATTTGCTCATCGCCGGCAAACCCTTCGCGAGCATAAGCATCCTTTGCCACGCGGAATAACTCCGCAGAAGTTGCACCCACACGTGTTGCATCCAGCAGCGCGGCGTTTACCTGTGCAGCCGCATGAAATTTTGCTTCAAGATCCGCAGGGAGCGCGCCGAAGTGAGCGAAACGAGTAATGGAAACTGATAGACCCCACCTACGCGCGCAAAGGTTGAGCATGCCGTACTTTTCCAGCTTCTTGCCACGTGCCGCGGCGTGCTTGTACTTGAAAATGCGCTCGTCTGCGGCCATGAGGTAGACCGACGGCAAAATTCCGCGGCTCAACAGGGCCTGCGCTACCTGCGCTTCCATCTCGAACTCGGTCATGCCCTGCTTCAGATTCTGCAAGACCTCTGTGACAGCAGCGGCCGTGTGTGCGCCGAGCCAGCGGAGACGAGTGATCTCCGTCGGTTGCAGCGAAGCCCGCAGCGGAAAGAGGTTTGCGTGCGCAAAGCCGGGCATCGGCGTGTCAGATGCGACCTGGTCGCGCGAGAGCCGCAACGCAGTCTCAGCCGTGTCATCCGCGTACCAGGGAAAGATCACCGGCTCAAAGTCCAGCGCGCCAAACTCCTCATCGTGCAGACGCGGCGACTCGTTAGCTGTCGTCAGGTAATAGCGCGCGCCTTCCGCGGTCACCAGCAGGGAAGCGACGCCGGTCTCATTTGGAGTGAGCACACGCAGTTGGACCGCGCCGCCAGTGAGCCACGCGATGTTCTCATTGCGTTTGAGCAAAATGCCGTCAAGATTTTCAGCGCGCAGCCACTCAATGAGTTGATTGTGCTTTGCGTCCAGCTCCGCATTCCATGCGCTTTCTGAAACGACGGTTTCCTCGTCGACGATCAGGCTCTTGCGAATTCGAGTGCTCATTCGGTGTGGATACCTTTCACTATAGATTCAAACAAACGGGCGCCAACGTAAGTCAGCGCCCGCGATATTGCTCAGCGATGTTACTCTTCGATCTCGCCGTGATAGTAGCTTTCCCATCCCAGATAACGAGTTGCAGCTTCGTGCACGGACTTCGAAACCTCGCTGAAGTTAGCCGCAACATGATGCTCAAAACCCTCACGGCAGATGTATTTCAGAAGCCTCTGCAGGTTGGGGATCTCAGCAACGCCAGCGCCACCGAAGGTGGTGAGTGGATCGTCGGTGAACTGGCCCGGTCCGCAATAACCGCGGATGACGCCGTACCTGTCGTCGGTCGAATAGCGGGCATAGCTCATGGCGCCGCTCTTGACGCGTCCTACGCAGGTGCCAAAGGTATTTTCTTTGCCTACAGTGCCTGCGATGATTTCCTGAAAGTCCATCTTGACTTCTTTGAAGAAGTGCTTGGGCAGGTTGGAGCAGTGGAAACAAACACACTTATCAGGGTGGCTGCCGTAGTTATTATTCCAGTCAAGCAGCGCTGAGGGAGTACCCGAAGCAAGAGCCAGCATGTACATGCTTAGCGTGCCGGGTACGTCGACTTCGCAGGCTGATGGAATCAGGTCGTTGGACATCATGCTCATGATGGTGCATGGCACAACGCCGAAGTATTCTTCGAGCGAAGTCCAGCATTGCACTGCGCTGATCGTGACTGCGACTTCCTTCATCCAGGTGTCGATCACCGCGCCCAGCTTCGACATTTTGAGCAGCGCGGCATCGGGAATTCCGGAGGTCGTGACGTACTTCTTGATGGCCGCCAGCTTTGCCTGCGCGGCATCATCCATGTCGCCCATCTTGTTGATGCGGCCGAGGATTTCTGAGAGATCGATCGGAATGACCGAGATGCCACTCGTCTCAAGAATGCGCTCTGAATAGCGAACGGTGTTGAAGGCCTGGGGACGCGCGCCGATGGAACCGATGCGTAGATTTTTGAGTCCCTTCACGACGCGGCAGACTGCGCCAAACCATTCAAGATCAGCCTTGAACTCAGGCGAAGCCGGTGCTTCTGTATGCAAGGTAGTCAGCGAGTATGGAATGTCGTACTGCATCAGGTTATTGCAGGCGCTCATTTTGCCGCAAAAACTGTCACGCCGTGTGGCGATAGTCATGGCGTCGCTTCTGTCGGGCGTTGCCTGAACCAGCACGGGTACTTTCAGTCCGGAAAGGCGAAGTGCATCGGCGATGCCGCGTTCGTCGCCGAAGTTAGGCAGAGTAACGATGATGCCGTCGATCTCTTCGCTGTGTTTCTTGAATAATTCCGCGCAGCGCTGGGCTTCGGCGAACGTCTCGACAGCGCCATATTTCGACTCCTGCGCGGTCAGTACGACAGCCTTGCCTCCTGCTGCTTCGATGGCGGTGATGATCTCTTCGCGGCCTGTCTTTGCCAGATGATCCGGGAAGAACCCGCGATTGCCGACTACTACGCCGTAGGTCATTGTGCGCTGCGCTGCCATTTCAGTTGCTCCTTAGTATGCTTGAATCGCTTTTGACTCGGCGATGAATAAGTTGAGAGACGAGGTGAATCCGGATAACTTGGGAGTTATCCGGAAGTTACTACGGCTAGGCTTTGCCGGGACGGAATCGCAAACCATAAAACAGGCCTAGCACCAGCATAATGGCGCCCCACCAGATGGGTGCGTGTAGATTGGCCAATACCACGTTGGGCACAGTCCCGGTGACAAGCTCCCAGATGCCGTAACCAAGGATTGTGATCCCGTAGACGGTGAGGAGCACGCCGATGAAGAACCAGATTGAGATTTCCTTCTGCATTTCGACTCCTTACCAGAAAATGATGTTCAACCCAACAAAGGCAACGATGGCAATCGCCGTCCAGCACCACTCGTTTTTGTAGAAGGGAACGGGCGGCTCCGCGGGCAGTTTGGTTGCGCCATAGACGAGGCCGTTGAGCTCGGCCACAGGCCTGGGTTTAGTGCACAGACTTACGATCAATGTCACCAGCACCGTCACGAGAAATGACCATAGCGCCCGATACATATTTTCAGCCATGTCTTTGGCGTCGGATGAAAGCGCCACGATGGAAAGAGCAGACGGTACGGCCTTGACCCAAGCCCACAGACCGATCGATGTGAGTGTGCCGATCAGCAGACCCCAGAAGCCGCCTTCCTTGGTAGCTCGCTTCCAGAACATGCCCGTGAGCACGGCGCCGAGCAGAGGCGCGATAAAGAAGCTGAAGAGCGCCTGCACGTAATCCATGATGCCCTGCGCGTGCATCACCGTGTATGCGGCGCCGATTGATATAACCACTCCGAGGACTGTAGCCCATCGGCCAACGGCGACGTAATGTTCATCACGCGCGCGCTTGTTGATCAGCGGTTGGTAGATGTCGTAGGTCCACACTGCGGAAAAGGCACTGACGTTGCCAGCCATGCCGCTCATAAAGCCTGCAATCAGAGCGGTGATGCCAAGCCCCAGCAGGCCGGGGCCACAGTAGCGTACCAGCATCAGCGGCAGCACATCGTTGTAGCTATGTAGTCCCATGCCGGGGTGCGCCGTGACGTAGTCTTCGCCGTGCAGCAGCATGTGGCTGCCATCAGGATTCTGCAACACAACCAGGCCCAGGAGGCCGGGCAGAATGACGATGAAGGGCACAGCCATTTTGAAAAATGAGCCAATCACGGGAGCCATGCGAGCTGACCGCAGGCTGTTGGCCGCAAGCACGCGCTGGACGACGAGGAAGTCGGTGGTCCAATAGCCGAAGCTGATCGCGAAGCCGAGGCCGAAGACGATGCCTGTCCAATGCACACCCATCGGGTTGTCGGCGAAGTGGCCCATGCTGCGCCACATGTGCGTGTAATCGCCGCCGGGGATGAGGTGCAGTGCGATGTTTTGCTTGATGCGAGCCTGCAGGCCGGCCCAGCCGCCTGCTTCAATCATGCCCAGGATAGGCACCAGTAATGCGCCGCCCCAGATGAGCACAAACTGCAGCACTTCGTTGAAGATGGCCGAACGGAGGCCGCCGAGCGCGACATAGGCGGCAACTGCCAGTGACGAGACGACGATCGAAAAGGTGATGTCCCACCCGAGAACGATCTGCATCACCTTAGCCATTGAGAACATGTTCACGCCGCTCATCAGCACGGTCATGAAGGCGAAGGAAAACGCGGCGACGGTGCTCGAGCCCTGTCCGAAGCGCATCTTCAGGTATCCGGGAACGGAGTGCGTCTTGCAGACGTAGTAAAAGGGCATCATGACCATGCCCAGGAAGAGCATGGCCGGGATAGCGCCGATCCAATACCAGTGCGCCGCGAGAATGCCGTACTGATAAGCCGAGCCGGCCCAGCCCATCAGTTCGAGCGAGCCAAGGTTGGCTGAGACGAAGCTCAGGCCGGCGATCCACGCCGTCATTTCGCGGCCGGCCATGAAGAACTCTTCGCTGGTGTTGGCCTTGTTTTTAAGGTAGTAGCCGATCCAGATCACCATCGCGAAGTAGATTGCGATGACGAAGATATCGAGTGCTCCCAGATGCGCCAGCGATGGGACAGCCAACAGAGAAGCTGTTGCGTGGAGCGCCGATGCGGCCGCGCCGCCGGAGCTGTTGAAAGATGTTGCTAATTCGAGCATTCGGTCACCTGAATGGAAGCGTTCCGCCCCGGCGTTCTTTGAATGGCTGGAGAGGACACCTTAGTAAATGGCTTTACCTCGGAACCTGTCAAGCAAAATGCGCTCCGATTTTGAGGCTGCGGCGAATCCAACGAGCAAGTCCGGCGAACTGAGCCCTGAAGCCTTGAATGCTGGCAGAAAAAGCCATCCGAATTGGGATCCAGGTTCATTGCGGAGCAGGTGGTCGGATTCGATTCCAAGTGTCGAGAAATCGTTTACCGCCGCCAGACTAGCACGAGATACGTTCTCTGGGAAAATCTTTGCACTTTCACCTTGTCATCGCCGCGTACTAACGCTACCTTGAAGTATGGAACCCTCCTCCACAGTTCCTGCCGCTCTGGCCAGCCTGTCTCGTTGCGTCTCCAGGGCGCACTGCGAGTCCTCTTTTCTCTTCACCTATCTCATCTGTTAGGAGTCATACCGATGCAAACTCCCAATTCCGATGTTGCTGCCTGTAGTGGTTTTTCGCGGCGCGGCTTCCTGCGCGGAGCCGGCGCCCTCTCCGCACTTGCTTCCATCCCAGCTCTGACTGAGGCCCATCTGGCCTTTGCGCAGCGGCCTCATTTTGACAAGCCTGAATCAGGTATCCATATTGACGCCAACGAGAATCCGCTTGGGCCCTCAGAGTCGGCACGCACCGCGCTTGCTGCGATGATTCCCAAAGGGGGCCGGTACGAGTTTCCAATCCAGATCGATCTGATCGAGACATTTGCCAAGCAGGAAGGCCTTGATCCCGAGATGGTGATGGCCTATGCGGGCTCTGGTGAGCCGCTGCAATATACCGTGCTGGCCTTCACTTCGGCAGATAGGCCGCTGGTTACCGCTGACGTCACCTTTGAAGCTCCCTGGTGGGCTGCCGCCAGTGCCGGAGCGAAGACGATCAAGGTACCGCTGGCCGATCCTAAAGGCGCTGCTACCCACGATCCGAAGGCGCTGCTTGCTGCAGCATCCAATCCCGGCGTGATCTACGTCTGCAACCCCAACAACCCGACCGGGACCATCACGCCGCGCAAAGACATTGAATACATCGTGGCGAACGCACCCAAAGACACGGTGATCCTCATCGACGAGGCGTACATCCATCTTTCGGATGCGGCCCCATCGCTCGACTTCGTCAAGGACGGCAAGAACGTCATCGTTCTCCGGACCTTCTCGAAGCTTTACGGCATGGCCGGCTTGCGGCTTGGCTTTGCGATCGGGCGTCCTGACCTGATCAAGAAGCTCAACTACTTCGGCCAGAATTCGCTTCCGGTCACGACGATTGCCGCAGCCAAGGCTAGCCTTATCGATGCGTCGCTGGTTCCCACGCGCAAGAAGATCATCGGCGACATCCGAATGGACAACCTGGCTTGGCTCAAGACCAACAACTTCGAATACACGCCATCGCAGAGCAATTGCTATATGGTGAATGTGAATCGCCCCGGTAAGGAAGTTATCGCAGCCATGGCCAAGAAGGACATTTACATCGGTCGCGCCTGGGAAGCGTGGCCAACTTATGTCCGCATCACCGTCGGCACAAAAGACGAGATGGCCGCCTTCCAGAAGGCATTCAAGGAAGTGATGGGCTCATCCACTGCCGGTCTGGCTCCTGAGCCGCTGCACGAGCGGATGCGACAGACGCCCTTCAGTTACCTCTCGTAAGTCACTACAACCAACGCACAAAGGCCCCGGCAAATCTGCCGGGGTCTTTGTGCTGCGCACCTTTGAGTCAGTGGTTCATCTCTAACGCAAAGAAATGCGCCCGATTGCCCGGGCGCATTTCTTGTTGCGGTTACAGGCCGTGCGCTTAGAAGGTGATCTTCAAAGCAACCTGCGTGTTGAAGGCTTCGCCAGCTCCAATGCCAGGTGCGCCATTGAAGTCGCCGATGGTGTCGTAGAGATTGAAGCCGCTGGGCGTGGTGTAGTTGGGCTGGAACGAGTCCAGGGGGCCAGCAAAGTTGATGTGGTTGACGAGGTTGAACATCTCGATACGAAGTTGCGTGTTGACCCGCTCGCCGATCTTGGTGTTCTTGAAGATCGAAAGGTCGACGTCTGAGTAACCTGGCCCGACGTAGGCGTTGCGCCTTGAAGTGCCGAAGTGGCCCGGGTCCGGATTTGCGAAAGCGTCGGGATTGAGCCAGAGTCCGCCGACCTTAGCCTGCTTGGCTCCCGCGTACGGGTTACCGATCTGGTTGGCGCGCTGAACGCCTTCCAGGGTCCCATCCGTTTGATCGTCGGTGAAGACCGAGAAGGGCGAGCCGGAGTGGAAGGAGAATTTGCTGTTGGCCTGCCAGCCTTTCGTAAGCAGAGGCATTACGTGGGAACCGGGAACGTCGTACGTAACCGTCCCGACGAAGATGTTACGTTGGTCAAAGTCGCTTTGACCATAGTCGTCTTTGAAGTTGAAGCTGTTCTGCGGAAGAGCGCCGCGGTAAGCAGTCACATCGTCAAAGCTGTGCGACCAGGTGTAAGCAAACTGAGCAGAGAAATTGTGAATGTTTGAGGCTCTCAGAGTGGCCTGGAGAGAAGCGTAGTTGGAATCTCCAATGCTCTGGATCTCGTTAATGTTGCCGTAGTTTGGGAAACTCGAGAAGTAAGGCCTGGACTGCTGGAGCAGCAGTCCAGCGTTCGGAGAGTTTTGATTTTCAGCAGACTGCAGCGCTCCCTGGTTCAGATCAACAATCGACAGTTGATGGCGACCCTGGCTTCCGACAAATCCAAGTTGCGCGATTACCTTTGGAGTCAGGCTCTGTTCCACCTGGATGTTGTAGTTGACATTGCTTGACGGCCGGAAGTTCTTAGCCACGGAGAAGATTCCGCAAGGAGTATCTGGTGAGCAAGAGGCCGCCTCAAACGGGTTTACGCCGCTCTCAATCGGATAACCGGTACGAGAAAGAGTCTGTACCGGGCTTGTTCCGGCAGGGTTTCCTTCGAGACCGTTTGGCGCGGAGTTGCCGGGGCGGTTATCGAGGAAAGGATTGATGTTTGGTATGTCGAAGTAGAGCCCGGCGCCTGCGCGGATGACAGTGTTAGTGGTCGCCTGGAAGGAGAAGCCAACGCGTGGGCTGAAGCCCGTGTACAGCGGGTCGTAAAGGGATGAGATCTCGTCACCCTGGAAGGCAATCCCGTCCCCGCCCGGGCTCGGACGGAAGACCGATAGATCTTTCTTGCTATCGTGCAACGGACCTTCGTAGTCCCAGCGAAGACCGTAGTTCACATTGAGCTTCGATGTCAGTTTGTAGGAGTCCTGAGCGAAGAATGCCAATGTGTTTACGTATACGAGACGCTCAGGGTCGCCGACTGTAATAGAGCCCTGGTGGACCTTTCCCGAGAGGAAGTCTGCCAGCGATTGAACGCGTGTTAGAGTGGCGGCATCGAGGTCTCCGAGTGACGAGGTATCCCAATTGCCTTCTGTGCCGTTGAAGGCGAAGGAGCCCTGCGCCTTGCGCCAATAGAACTCATTCAGTTGTATTTTGCGGAACTCGCCGCCCACCTTCATCTCATGCTTGCCTTTGACCCATGCGAGGTTATCCCCGATTTGCCCGGTGATGTCGTTACGTCCCTCGGGAGGCGTCCTGCCGGTCTGGTCAAAACCCGTGATGTTGAGGTTTGGAGCGTTGTCGAATTTCGATCCGGTAATGAAACCGGTCGACGCTGTGTCGTATCCGGTCTGCGCATCGTTGAAGACCTGATTGAAGTAGTTGACGCCCGCGACAACCTGGTTGGTCATACTTGGCGAGAAGGTGTGGTTGTATGTCAGCTGATAGTTTTGAACGTGAATGGGAGCCACTTCGTAGTAAGAGTTGATTGCGCCGCCCCCTACTGGAGCAACCTGATTGCCTTGGCCTGCAAACCAATGGAAGGAAATGTTGTTGGATCCGTTGATTGCATAGTCAATCTTGGCCACGCCGTTGTAGCTGTACCCATACTCAGGAATGTCGCTGTGATAGTTATTTACCACCGCTCCACCACTGAGCACAGACGATGGATACAAGAGAGTGAGCAGAGCCGTGGACACAGGGTCAACGGACTGTTCGTTGGCTGAGATCAAGTCGGTTGCCATCGACTGCCATGCTGTGCTCGGTTCTGTATTCAGACCAGAGAGGCCGATGGCAAAGCGCTGCTTTTCGAAGGTGATGAACCCGAACAGCTTGTCCTTGACAAAAGGCCCTCCAACAGAAAAGCCCCAGTTATAGTTCCGAACCTTTTGCTTGGTATCGCTAAAAGGAGACTTCGCGCCTAGAGCCTCGTTGCGGTTGAAGTAATAGGCTGAACCGTGAAACTGATTGGTGCCAGACTTGAGACCAAGGCTTACCGTTCCGCCTGGATTCCTGCCCGTTTCCGGAGAGGCCATCGTCTGCGCTGAGAACTGCTCCACTGCATCAATAGGAAGCACGATGCCGGCAATGCCCGAAACGCCGCCCTGGTTGACGGCTGGGATGTTGTGCCAGATGTCGTTGTTATCAACGCCGTCAATCTGCCAGTTGATCTGGTTGGCTCGGGTGCCATTCAGCGAGCCGTATCCACCCGCTCCAGAATCGGAGAAGCCTGGGGTGAGAGACAGGTACTGTGTAAAGTCGCGTCCATTCAGTGGAATGTCATCTACAGCCTTGCTGTCGATGATCGTGGTCTGGGTCGTAGTCGTGGTGTCCAGCGTATACGCTGCGGCGGAGACTTCTACCGTCTCGGTATTAGCCGATGCCACGGTCAACTTCACCGGCAACGTGTAGATCACGCCGGCGGTTACTGGAATACTGTTGACCTTTTCGGTCCTGAAGCCGCTGGCTACAACGGTCACCGTATATGTGCCGAGCGGAATATCCTGGAAAGAGAACTCGCCGCCAGACGAACTGACCGATTTATGCGACAAATTGGTCGCGACCTCGAGAGCTTCTACGGTTGCGCCAGGAACGACCGCTCCCGATTGATCAGTGATTGTGCCGTTGATACCGCCACGGAAGGTTTGTGCCCACGTGCCCAGGGGCAGCGCCAGTGCGAGTGCCAGCATAATTGCTGCTGCGCCCGGCACGGTGAGGAAACTACGAAGACTGCGATACTTCATGCGTACTCCTCCAAATGAAAATCAAGGTAGGGATTTCCTGTTCGCGTTCCTGAAAGAGAGGAAAACGGATGCAAATCCGCGGTGGGCAAGCGCCCACGCGACTGGGTTCAGAGTTAGTAAGAGACTCTGCTGTAAATACGATGGGGACCGGAGAATCGACAGCAAGCGCAACAAAGAGTGAAGGTGCTGGTGTGGGATTCCATTCACCAACATAGTGACAACTCTGTTAAAAATGCAATAGAAAAAGCCTTTCCCTACAAGGGTTTTCGAGTACTTGCATGGTCGTCAAATAACTTTTGTTTATAGCCCGTGCACAATCGAAAGAGCTTACATGCCTGATTGCCCAGGTACGCATTTTGCACATATCCCACGCCAGGCTGTGTTGATTAACATGCGGTCCCTTCGTGATCCTGACATGGCAAAGAAGGAAGCAGGTCGGCAGGCGTCCACGCCCCGGTGAGATTTTGCTTAACCAAAGCCCGCTCCCGGCCTTAGACTCGAAGTGCTTTCCAGTGCATTGGCCCGGTTCGGATGGGCTCGGTATTTTCCCCGCAAACGCGCCCGGTGCTTTTGAGGGAACCCATGCTTGTGAAGGAACGCACCGGTTTCACTTGAGACAGGGCTCACATGCGAGAGACGCACACACCTGCACGGCGCTGGCTGAGACTTCGTATGCGTTGCTGGCTTGTGCTCCTTTTCCTTGCCGGTTTCGTCCCCGCAGTCCTGGCGCAGACGAAGCCGCCGGTATATACGGAGACCGAGAAAGCCTTCGCCGATCAGCTCACCGCGCTACCCGAGGCGGATGCCCTGGCAATGATCTCCTCCGCCGACAGCTCGCGCATTACTGAGGGCCTCTATCGGGCCATAAACGAGGAGGGCGAGAAATTCAGAACGCAGGACCCTCTGCACAGAGCCTCGTTGTGTCGCGAAGCCGAAGCTGTAGCCACGCGAGCCGGCCTGGCGATGCTGGCGGCAGACTCACGTCTTGCTCAGGCTCAGAGCACCTTCAACGGCCAGGAAATACTCGAATCGCTCGCAATCTACGACCAGGCGCTTGTCATGTACCAGGCGGTTTCCGCGTCGCCGCAGAAACTCGCGCCGCTCTATACAAACCGCGCCATCGCCCGCTATCGACTGGGCGATCTGCAGGCGGCGATGGACGACGACAACGAAGCGATCCGCATCGACCGCCAGCTTGGCGATGAAGTAGCGGTGGCTCGTGCTGATAACGGCCTCGGCAACATTCTCAATGTTGAAGGAAGATTCAGCGAAGCAGAAGCAGCATTTGACGAGGCTCTCCGTATCGCCCGCGCACACGATGAAAAGCTCGGCGAAGCATTCGTCCTGAACAATCTGTCGCTGATCTATAGCGCGCAGGGCGAGTATCCTCAGGCAACCCGTTTCTGCGAGCAAAGTCTGGAGATCAAGCGGCAAGTCGGAAGCAAAGCTGAGGTGGCCACATCCCTCATCAATCTTTCAAACTATTACCACATGGCAGGCCGCGATAGCGATGCCGACCGCGTATTGAATGAGGCTGCGCAGATCGGCCACGATCTGAATCGCAGGAACATAACCGCCAAGGCGACGGCTCAAATGGGAGTTATCGAGCTCGATAACCACCATCCCGAACCCGCACTAAAGCTGCTCAACGCCAGCCTTGAGGTGGGTTCCAATGTCGAAGATGCCGAGGGCCAGGTATTCACGCTCAACAAGATTGCCGAAGCGTGGCGGAAGCTGAAGAACTACCCTGAGGCGCTTAAGTACAGCCAGCAGGCCGCGGCCCTCGCCCGGTCAGCCGGGATGCTCGACCAACTCTCCACTGCTGCGCTGATCGAGGGAGAAGTCTATTTCGAAATAGGTAAATTGTCTGAAGCTCGTGAGGCTCTCAAAGAATCAATTGACGCAGTCGAGCAGATGCGTGGCAACCTCACCGGCGGAGCAGTCGCGCGGCAGAAATTCCTCTCGCAGCGCGTGGACCCATATCGCCTGCTTTCCGCAGTCGCTGCAACGCAGGGCGACTGGCCCACTGCGCTGGATGGCTCGGAACGCGGCAAGGGACGCATTCTGCTCGATATCTACACCAGCATCGGCGTCGGCCCCGATGAGCCGCTTACCGCTCAGGAACGCGCCGAGGAAACACGCCTGCAGGACAAACTCGTTTCGCTCGACCTGCAATACGGACGGCAGACCACGAGCGCTCATAATGATCCTGCAAAGGTCAGCATGCTCGACGAAAGCCTCAGAAAAGCTCAAGCCGATCTGAATGCCTTCCGCAAAGATCTGTACAGCCGCCATCCGGAGTTGCGGCTACGCCGCGCCGATTTCTCCACCCCGGCGCCGGCCGATTTGCAGACGCTCGCTCCCCAACGCACGATTGCGCTGCTGGAGTTCGAGCTGACACCACGCGGCAACTACCTTCTCGTGATCACCCGCGGCACAGGCACGGGCGCAGAGATTCACGGTTACAAGCTCGCCGTGACATCCGATGAACTAGCCCAGCACGTGCGGAATTACCACAACGAGCTATCGTCGCGCGATCCTGAGTTTGCTGCCGAATCGCACTGGCTCTACAAAGCGCTGTTGCAGCCCGCCTCTGCTCTGCTCAGGGGCAAAACATCGCTGATCGTGGTGCCGGACGGAGTGCTGTGGCAGGTGCCCTTTCAGACCCTCGAAAAGCCCGATGGCAGCTACATGGCCGAGAGTGCGGCCATCGATTATGTGCCTTCGCTGACCGTGCTCTTCGCGCTTAAGTCGGTGGCTCAGGCACCCTCGGCAACCCGCAGGCTTCTCGCAATGGGCAACCCCGGCGGAGAAACACAGGAACAGGCCGACGAAGCGCTCGCGTTGCAACAGCTTTATGGAGCGAAGAACAGCCGCGCATTCATAGGCAAGGCTGCGACGCCCGTGCAGTTCCGGCAGAATTCGGCGTCGTTTGACGTGGTGCACATTGCGGCTCACGGCGTCTTCAACGACCGTGAGCCGATGGCTTCACACATGCTGCTTGCCTCCACCGATGGCAAGCCTGAAGCTGGCTGGCTGCGTGCGCGAGAAATTCAGGAGATGAAGCTGCGCGCCGAACTTGTCGTCTTCTCCGGTTGCGAGACAGGCCGCGGCTCCTTTGAAGATGGAGAAGGCCTGTTGGGGATGAGTTGGGCTGTTCTCGCTGCAGGAGCACACGGATCATTGGCCAGCGCCTGGCGCGTCGAGGCATCTAGCACAACGCAGATGATGCTGGCCTTTCACCGCGAAATGCTTCACGGAGCAACCAAGGCTGAAGCACTGCGAAGGGCCGAACTAGACGTGCTCCACCATGAGAAGTATCGGCACCCGTTCTACTGGGCGGCGTTCGTCTTAGTAGGCGATGGCGCCTGAGCCAGAGATGCCCTCATCTCATCCACCAGCTTGCTGCCGGGGTTTTGTTTCGCCAGCCTGTCGAGTTGCGCCCGAGCCTCGGGCACTGCGCCAGCCCGCGCATAAAGCACGGCGAGCAGCAGCGGATCACCTGCGTAGCGCTGGGCCTCCTGCTGTAATTGCGCGGCCTCATCTGCCTTCATGACTCGGAAAGCCGCTTCCGGTTGCGGCGGAGCCGGTTCACGCACAGAACCGGCAGGGCCTTCTGCCGTTACCGTCCAGGTATACGTGGCGCCTCGCTGAAGCGCAGCTGCAGGCTGCCACTTCGTCTCATGCAACGTTGAGCTCTCCGCGATCTTTTGATAGCCAATGTCGTAGATCATGACGCGATAGCTCGTTGCCCCGGCCATCGCCTCCCAGGCAAAAGCAGGCCGATCGCCGATCGCTACGCAACTCACCGGCGTCAGTACTCGAAAACTCGCAGCCTTCTCCGGTGCGCCCAGCATAGTTTCCGTATGCAGCCGGCTAAAGCTGGCCGGAAGACTCACCTCAAGCCGCCCAGTGTTCATGGTGGCTTTCATCTGGTTCCGCAGGTCGCCGGCCACATCGTTAGCGCCATGAAATTCGCCGTTGCGGTCGAGAGTAAGCTGCTCATCGCCGTTGCGCAAACTCGCCACAGTATCTACAGCAGGGTGAGAGCTGCCTGCCATGCGCCAGTAGCCGATACCAACAGCTAACAGGATCACCGCGGCCGCCAGCCCGTACCAGGCGGGACTAAGGCGCCAGGGAACGACACGCGAAGGAGGCGCTGAATCTTCCCGTATGGACCGTGGCCTAGCCGCCAGCTCGGCTGCGAATTGTCGCAGCTCTGCCACCTCCGCAGCACAGGCGCGGCAGCTCGTTACATGTCTCGACGTCTCAGCCGAAACAGGCTCACCCTCTGCCAGCCGGAGCAGATCGTCATAGTTCAGGTGAACTGGCGTATCCACAAACCCGGCCGCGAGAGCAGCAATTCGCCCTTCGCCATCCGCCTCACGCTCCAGCGCGGCGCGGCAATCGGGGCAAACGGCCAGGTGATCGTCCAGCTTCAGGAGTTCATCGGCGGGCAAACCCCGCTGCCAAAACGTTTGAAGCTCCGAATTCGATAGGTGATTCATTTCACTCTCATCCACACTGTCGTCCGATCAAGCCAAAAATTACCATGCAATTTTCTTCTGCTGCTTCATGTGTCTCACCAGGCGCTCCCTGGCGCACTTTCGCAGATTGATCACCTGCTGGCGAGTGATCCCCAGCAGAGTCGCAATCTCCAGGTCATTCAGCGGCATTCGTTTCCAAAGCTCGGCGAATTGGACGGTGGGTATCTCGACCACCTCGGCTATCTGCCGAATCGTGGCTACGCCTGTCATCACAATCAGGCTTGCCGCGCAGGCGCCGTCCGCCCCTTTCAGGTTCAAGAGCAGCGCGGCCCGCTGGTTGCGCTTCAGATCACATATCTGCTTCCACAAGCCCACCAGCCACTGCTTATGCCCCATGGTCACATCCACCGGAGAGCTGCTGTCGGCAACCTCGGGCGGGTCCTCGGCTTCTCCGCCGGCCTCCTGCACATTCCACAGCCGCGCCATAATCACAGCAAGATCATTGAACCGCACAGGAGCTCCGATCTGGCGGAAGATGTGTACCAGCTCATCAGCAGGATGAGCCGTACTTCCGGACTTCATCAGGACGCCGCCCCCGCCGAGCTGGCCATGCTCGTCCATATCCCTCACCGTCATCTGGGCACTCTTGCCCGGCTGATGCCACTCGGCCCGCCCGCATATCCATACGCCCGAGACAGGATCTTTCCACCGCCGCATCTCCGGATATCGATCCAACAGATAGCGCAGCTTATTGCGAAGCCCATGAAAGGCTGGATACGCGCGACGAAAATAATCGTTGCAGGCACGCGCTGCCAGCATGGCGACAAATGCGCTTAGATTGGCGACTGGCTGGGCGCGTCCTGCGCGCAGGTCTTCGACATGAAGCAGGAATGCGACTACCGCATCCGAGGTCACATCCTCGGCGTGGCCGTGATGCGTCGCGCTGTGCCGGCGCAGTCGCGAAGAGAC
>Ga0206975_1113_pt1 | contig 20759 bp, 15 predicted proteins | sample Alteio_BWOrgHeat_81_FD_152919 | JGI IMG/M metagenome (GOLD analysis project Ga0206975, IMG submission 152919) | Enriched cells from forest soil in Barre Woods Harvard Forest LTER site, Petersham, Massachusetts, United States -... | ecosystem: Environmental > Terrestrial > Soil > Temperate forest >... | reverse complement strand
CGATTGTTTCCTGGCTCAAGCGCAGCCAGTAGGCGCTCCGCCTCCGCCGCCGTAATCTTTCCCTCGGCGAGCATATTTAGAATTTGACGGCGATTGTCATTCATAAAAAAGCCTCCATCAGGCGGTTTAGCAAAAATTGCAGACTGTCAGGCCCGCCCGCAGCCCGCACTCCCATATCCAGAGCTGCAACCAGCGTCGGCCTCAGCACCACTCCCGCCAGCAATGCTAGCGCCAGCCACGACCCAATTCATGCGCCCATCCACGACCTGATACGCATCACCGGGCCACCGCCTTCTCTGGCCGAGTCAAACATCGTCTCGGCCTCCGTAAGCGTGATGCGCCCGCAGCTCAGCAGAGTGAGAATTTGCCTCTGATCGGTCCGCATACCAAGCCTCCTAAAGAATCCGCACCGCGATTTGATTCGCCTGTACCTGTACCTGCACTTCGGTTCCCGGCAGACTGCAGAGGATGCCCCAGTACACCTTGATCGAGTTCCAGAAAGAGACGCCGGTGACAAGGCACATGATCAGCAGAATCAACAGCAAAAACGGTGAGAGAAGTACAGCCGGAATCCACAGCAGAAACAGCGGAAGCCATAACCGAAAACTCCGCCAGTACGGATTGGACACCTGCACAATCGCAATATTCGGAGTCATTGCATCGCCTCCAATTTCTCGATAGCTTCAGCCGCGCTGATCTCGCCACTGTTGAGTCGCTCCAGCACGTCCGCGCGCGACGATGCCGGATCGATAGCAACATTCACCTCGACAAACTCCAGCGCACCGGCAATCCTGTTCAGCCGCGCCTTGATCGTCGGGTAGCTCACCCCAAAGGTCTGCTCCATCTCTTTGATCGATCCGTGCGACCGTAAAAACGCCGTCACAAAAACTCGATCCTCCAGGCTCAGCCGGCTCAGCTCCGGCGGAACAAATGAGCCTTCCACGGTAATCTGCTTTTCCGGCAGCCGCACTCGTTCCACCACCAGCGGGCCGCCCTCAGCGATCCGAAGCAATTCCTGCCACTCAACAGTTTTTGGTTCAGAGGTCATTGGGACACATGCTTTCTTAATTACAGATGCGAATATAGTTGTAATTGTTAATTATTACAAGCGTATTTATAAATAAATTCAATTATAACGGCTTTTTCGCTCTATCGCCTTCGACTTGCACGGAATTGCCCCGGAAAAGCGCATAATAGTGGAACCCAGCAAAATTATCTTGGCTCTGCTGTCCTATCGCCTCTGCATTGTTCTTGTCGTCCAAGGGAGTCTGCTGTTGCTTTAATACCGCTAAAAGCGCGCAAAAGCGCCTAAAAATCACGGTCAAATAAATGATTCTAAGAGGGATAGGCAGAAATACACCTACCCCTCCCCCGGTTCCCTGTTCTTGATTCGCTTTTGGAGCTGGTATTTCAGGGATACAAACCGCAGAGAGAAAACTACGGCACAGTCAGCGGACGCAGCGGATGTTGATCATCCGTCTGGAAGAGTCCTGTCGGCCCTGCGACTGTAGAAGGCTGCGAGCGGAACAGGTACCGCACCGAAAATCCGGCGCTGCCCGTCGTGTAGTCACGCGAGTTGTTTGCGCTTGCAAAAGCCCCCACAAACCAGTGGTCGTTCATTGCATAAGCGACTTGAGCGCGCAAATCGTAGTTAGGCCCGACGCTGCTCATGGCAGGCAGCGAAGGATTGTTGTAGCCAACCTCGATCGCCTGGTCCAGCGGGAAGAGAGGCCCCTTGTCTTCCTCAAAGGCCTGCACGCCAATGCTGCCCAGTATCGTGTAGTGCCACTTGGTCTGATAGTGCCCCGTCCAGGTAATCGGAACATTCGCAAGGAAGTATGCCTGCGGACTGAAATAACCGCCCATCCCATACGTGAATGCCCGTTGGTTGTTCGAATAATGCATGCCGAAGAAGTTGGCGCCGACATTCAAAGTACCGTACTCAGGCATCGCCAACACCCGGAAGTAAGCCCCCATAGAGCCATCGATCCGGCGATTATCAAGCACATGCACGCCGTTAAGGAACTGGCCACCGGCTCCTAAATAAAACCCCGAATTCAGATCGCCACGCGCAAACTGGATATTCGCCGAATTGGCAATCACCCCGCCCCAGACATTTCCTGGAAAGAACGCAGTCGCCGAATAAGGATCACGCAAGCCGGCATAGGAAAGCTGCGTGTCCTTCACCGAATCGCGATTCACCGAAAAAGTAAACGGACCCCGGTTCGGACGCCAGCTGGCGCGAGCCGTCCAGTTTGAAACCAGAAACCCATAAGGCGTATATCCGCCGGCAATCGCCAGATTGGCAAAGGTAAGCTGCGCCTCTCCTGCAATGCCGGCTGCATTCTGCTGTGGCGGAGGATTCGCAGAAGGATCGTTGACGCCACCATCCGTAGCCGCACCAGTTCCATACGGCGTAGGCACCACCCCGCTCGCCAGCGCCACCACCGCAGTACCATCCGCCTGACCCGAGTCAAGAAAAGCTGGCTTGGCAATAATCGTGATGCGGGCGCTCGTGCCCAAAGGAGCCGACCCTTCAAAAGTCGCTTCCAGCGTGCTCAGTGAATCGTAGCCTGCGGATCCGGTACGGTGCGCGATCATGCCCGTGCCGCCAAGCCACCCGCTGTAGCCGCCTTCGATCTGACGAAGCTGGTTCTCAGCTTCCTCGCGCGGACTGACTGTACTCGGCTGACGATGCGTCAACCGCGCCCACGGACCACGCAGCGGAGGCAGATTGCGCTCCTGCAGTTCCTGATCGCTGAGGCCCGTGCCAGTCGGCTGGACACTACCCGGCGTCTGATCGGCCACCGGCAACTCGGCCGTCGGCTGCTGTTGAGCCTCTGCTGGCGCCGTAACCAGCGTCGGAACAGTAGGGCCAGCCGGAGCAGCCTTGTGCGCTGCATGCTTGCTCTTTTTGCTCTGCGGAGCGGGCGGCAACGAAGAATTCTCTGGACTCGGTTGTACCGGTGCCGGTTGCGGTGGCGGCGTAGGAGCAGCAGTACCCGGCTTCTGCGCCGAGTACGCACCTGCCGCCGCGTCCTGCGCTGATGGCGTGTACTGAACATTGCTCACAGTCCCAGCCGTCGAATTACCACTCGAAGACGCATTAGCGAGTGAATCAGGCCCCGTCGTGCCAACCGCATTGGACAGATAGTGGATCGAAAAACCCTGCGTAAGCTGCCCGTCCGTCTCCCCGGCAAACAGTGCCTGCGCTTGCGAAGCCAGCGGGTTCATCGGCTGCGCAGACAGCCGCAACCCTGAATACGAGGAAACATCAGCGGTCCGGCCCGTGTTCTGGCTTTGAAGCACCGTTCTGGAAGAATTCGACTGTACCGGAGGCGGATAGCTCTGCGGCACCGTCTGAGGCTGGACTGTCCGAACCTTCGGTTGTTGACTGTTCTGCGAACTGGCTCGAGGCGAAAGCTGAGCATCCGCATCCGCGCTTGTAACGCTCTGCTCTGCCGCAGGCAGATGCATCTGGCCTTCATAGCCGCGGTTTGGCTCTTTCCGCTTGACGGCTTGGTGCGTCTGCGGCGGCATCGGCCTTACAGGTAGCGGATTCGACTGAGGAGCCACCGCGCCAGTCGGACCGCTCGGCCCTATCGGGTTCAGCTGCGATGCAGGCAGTGGCGCAGTGGTCGTCGTCGGCACCTGATACATCGGCTGATTACCGGAAGGGACCGTAGTGGACGTCCCGGGCAGCGTTCCAGGCAGAGAAGTACCGGATTGCGGAGTCACAACCACCGGCGCTCGCGGTGAATAGGGATCACGACCATATGAAGGCAGCGGCGGCAGCTTGGACTTCTCGGCCCGCCCACTAGGATCTACATCCGGATTCAGCAAGTGGGCCAGATCGTTCGGTGTAGCAGCGCGCTGGTTCGGCTTCATCTGTTCCGGATGTACCAGTTCGTGCGCAAGCCTGTCCGTAGGACTCACCTCGGGCATTGCCGCAAGAGAAGCACGCCAGTATTCAGCAGCGCGTGCGTTGTCGCCCCTAGCCTGCTCAAAGCGTGCAGCTGAAGCCAGAATCGCCGCATCGCGCGGGTAGCGATCAAGCGCCTGGCGCAGCCAGAGTTCGGCTTGGGCCTTGTCGTTGGCAGCCAACGCCGCACCGATGGCGCCTTGAAAATCCGCCGCCGTCGCATCCTGAAAGTCTACAGACTTGAAGATCGCCAGCGCTTCCTTCGTCTTTCCCGCTCGCAGATAACCGCCGGCAACCGCTTTTCGGACATTCATGTTGTCGGGAAAAGCCTGCGCCGCCGCGTCAAGAATGTCGATTGCGCGAGCCGTATTGCCGGCATCAAACGCAGTCGCCGAGCGGCGCACACTCCAGTTCGCCCACAGGCCCTGAATCGTTTCGCGCTGAACGTTCGTCAGGTCCTGACGCGCGCCGAGCCGCATCAGAGTCTGGTAAAGCTCGCGGTCATTGAACGTGTTGTAAAGCAGGTATGCGCCCTGAATCTCCACATCGGCAGGCGGCGCCTGTTGTAACGCCGCATAGTGCTTCTGCACGCGATTGAACAACACAATGGCGTTCGCCGTATCACCGGTAGCAGCGTAAACGCTGGCCTCGCTCTGCATGAACCGAACATCGGTCTCAAGCTGCTGCCGCACCGCCGGTGGAATGAGACTGAGCTCCTGCAAGGCCTCTGCGTTCCGATTAGTCGCCTGCAGCGCCCCAATTAGCCCGCGCCACGCATCCACATTGTCTGGGTGCGCCGCAAGAATCTGGTGGTAGAGTGCGTAAGCCTGAGCCGTGTTATTGCTCTGCAGATAGATCGCTGCCAGTTGAGTCTGGACTCCCAGCGCTGCCGCGCCTCCTGCCTGGCCTTGAATCTTGACTGCGCGCTCCAACAGGCTCTGTGCAATCTCAAACTGGTTCGATTGTGCATAAATCGATCCGAGCATCGTAAGGAACCCAGCATCGCCCAATGCCGTCTCGTATGTATCTGGCGGCATCTTCTCCACCAGTGCAATGGCGTCCGCGTCGTGCTGCAACTCATGCTCAGCAGTGACCAGGCCCATCCACGCCGGCAGGCTGCTGGTATCTTCATTTAGAGCCTGCTTATACAAAGTCGCGGCCTGATCGTAGCGCTTTGCCTGCATCAGGATTCCCGCGTATTGCAGCCTCGTCCCGGCCTTGAGTTCTGCGCCGTTGTTGGGGAATGGCAGAGCCAGAGCCTGGGCCAAAACCCTTTGCGCATCGCCATCGCGCCCCTCGGCCTGGTAAACGCTCGCCAGCGATTGCAAGTACTCCGGATCCCGATTCAGGCTTGACTTGACCGACGCCGGCATCCGGCCGGCAACCGCAATGGCTTGCGAATTCTGATGATCGCGTGCCGTTGAGAGAAAGAGTCCCCGCCACGCGTCCGCCGAGTTCGGCTGACTCCGAAGAATCTGCTGATAGATGGTTGTGGCGTCGCCGTATCGCTGCGCCTTGCTGTACACCCCGGCCAGCCCATTCAATGCCTCAGGGCTCCGCGGACGCATCTCTAGCGCCTCTTTATATTTCAGCGCTGCTGTGTCCAGCTGGTTTACGTCCATCGACAGCGACGCTTCGCCCATTACATGCCAGAATTTCGAGGTCGCCAGTCCTTCAACCACAGACCGGTCGCGAAAGCCGTTTCGCTCTGCCTGGCCTAGATAGCTGATAGCCGCGTCAAAATTCTTCTGCTGCATGCGCAGAAAGCCCATACCTGCCGCAGCTCGCGCATCGTTGGGATTCTTGTCGAGCATCGCCTGGAAACGGCTCTCCGCCTCCGTTAGCCGATGAGCGTTGAGCGCTCCGAAAGCCGCCTTCTCCTCAGGCGTCCGTGCAATCCCGGAGTTCATCTCACTGAGCTTGGCCTCATTCTGCTTAAGTCGCTCCCCAAGTTCCGTATCGCTGGGATGGCTCTTCATGTACTCCCGCAGAGCCGCTGCCGACGCCGGATTGGCCGAGTCCCAGATCAGCGCCTGTCGTAGCGCATTCTGAGCGTCAGTGTTGTCCGAATGCTCCTTGAGTATTTGAATACCCTCGGCGCGGGTCTTCGCGTCATAGGTCAGCATCCGGCCAAGCGTAACAATGAATCGTGGATCACCAGGATTACGGGCCGCCGCCGCCCGCATCGCGCTTAAAGCCTCCGCTTTGCCATTCGGAGTGGCGTACAGGGTTTCGTAATACGCCAGCGCAATGTCGCCATCCGGAGGATGCGAACCGTAATACTCGCGATAGATGCGCATCGCAGCTTCCGGATTGCCGGCCTTAACCAGTGCCCCAGCCTGCCCCAGGCGCACGTCGCGAGTCTTATTGCTCGTCAGTCCCTGAATCTTTCCGATATTGGGGTCGTTAGGATTGATCTTGCGTAGCTTGTCCAGCGCTTCATCAGACGCAGCCGAATTGCCGCTCAGCCGGTAGTCGCGAGCGACTCCCTGCAAAGCCATCTGGTTGTTAGGGTCAGAAAGCAGAATCTGCTGCCATACCTGAACAGCGATGTCAGGCCGCCCACGTGCTTCCAGGGCCTGAGCCTTATCGATCAGCGCTTGCTTGGCGTCTACCGGTTTCTGTGCCAATACCGCCGGCGGCAACCAAACCGCGCCAACACACAGCAGAATCAAGCACACACGCACGTTCGAGTTCGCGGCTGACGCAACGAGGCGGGGGAAATTCCACGGCTGTTTTCGTCGCCACATCAGCGACTCCATCGTACTAGTAGCTCCCCACGGATTCCAAACTCAAAGCGCTTCTCAATCCAGCCGCTTCCGAACAGTATCAGGTTCTGATCGTAATACGTTGGACTGCTTCCATACAGATGTGATTTTTCATCGAGTTGCGATTTCAGGCGCACCAACTGTTGGGCAACCGCCGCCCGATTCGAATAGCCCTCTAAATAGGGCAGTAACGCCGCTGAAAATCCGACCGGCCCATTCTGCGGTTGAACGGTTCCATCAGCGCTTATCTTCTCCGGCGGAGCCGCAGAATGCTGCATGTAAGTGTTCATACCCGGCAGGGCCTTCAGCAGTCGCGCCTTAGCTGGATTCCCATCCGCCAGCATTCCTGCCCAGAGATACACCCGAATAGCGTCGTAACTCCCCGTTGGTGGCGGCGGTTGCCCACTGGTCTGGCAGGGCGAGAATCCGTCCGTCGGGACGTAGCACACCCAGTCCATCGCGAAACCCCGGCGCGAGCTGCGCTCAAGCAGAGGTGGCAACGTAGCGGCAATATTAGCCCAGGGACCCGCAGGGCTCACCACCGTCAACCGATTCAACAGAAAAAGCGGTATGTAGCTCGGGTTAAGCGTCCATGAGTCCGAATGATGAAACAACTCAGTTGGGCCCGGCAGCAGCATCTGCCCTAGACGCGGTAGATTCGCCGTTTCGCGCTGCGCAATCGTCTCCGCTAGCCGCCGCCCGAGCTTTGCATACTTCTCGTCGTCCCAGATTCTGCCGGCTTCGATCAGGTCATACGCAATCCACAGATCTGAGTCCGAAGCAGAATTATGGTCCAGAACTCCCCAGCGCCCGTCTTTCCCCTGACCCCAACTCCATGCCGGCAGATGCGCACCTAGGTCCCCACCCGCAAGATTGCTTTCCGTCCACGCCAAAAGCTTCACAAAGCGAGCGCGATCGTTGTTGACCAGGGCGAAGAACAACGCATAGCTCTGCCCTTCTGAAGTCGTCCGTCCACCAACCAGCGGATCGACGACTCGCCCGTCGGCGCTGATAAATTTGGCGGCATAGGCCTGCCATAGCTGAGCGTGATCCGTCTGCTGCGCATTGCTTTGACCCAGTCCGAGCAGGAGGCTCAGCGATGCAAACACTCCCGCTATAGAACTCGGCCGCCTCATTTTCCACTTCATTTGTCATCCAACTGCAGGCGCTTTCGCGCATGCGTGCGAAGCCAGATGCGCACCCAGATAGCCAGCAGAAACGCAAGTCCGCCCGCCATCCCCGCCGCCAGCCAGGGCACTTCGGTGAACCAGATTGTCAGACGCGTCCACAGCGGCAATGTGCCGATGTGATACGAGCCGCCACCGATACGAAAGGACTGAAACAACGATCCATGCAGCACCGAAACAGTCCCGTTGACATCACTCGCCTGCTGCACCTTGAGAAACGTCGTGAGAAAGTTGTCATACGTGGCGGCATCCTTCACATTGATAACCACAATGCTACGCCCCGGCAAATATGGCGATTCGATTCCCTCAATAACCGAGTCCGGCGTGCCGGACGCTGTCAGTTCACCTGACTCCGTATGTTCCCCGGTAGGAATCTTCCACCACGCATGGTGCGGCAGCCAGAAGAGGCTATCCGTATCCTTCACCTGCACCTGCCCGCCTCGAACGTTAACCGGAAGATTACTACCCAGCTTGTCGAACCCGGGCTGATCGTCACCAGTGCCCAGCACCAGAAAATCCGTCGCCGCGCCTTGCTTCATCGCATCGGCGCCATCCACCCTGACGCGAAAAACCGGTAGTCCCGTCTGCCGCCCGAAGTGGCCCATCAGCGTCAGAAAGAGCTCCAGCTCCTGCGCGGTAGGCAGCGACGGCAGAATCACCGTCGTCTCGCTCAAATCGGCACGCTGCGTAAAGGGAAAACCCGCATTTGCGAAGATCTCCAGGTTCGGCATCTGCGCGTAATGCGGATAACCGCTCAGGTCCAGAAATGAGTCGCGAAGCACAGCACCCTGCATGTTGGGCGGCGTGGTGTCGGTGCAGCCGCCCTTCTTGACCAGTTGAAACGTGAAATCGAAAGACAGTGAATTCGAAAACGGCCGCAGGTTGATTACCGGTACCGGAACATCCGTCTTGATAACCCGCGATGGCTCTGAGCCAGGTATGAGCGGCAGCGAGCCAAGAAAAGCATTATTGACCCGCACCTGAATGCTCGAAATAGGCCCTATCGGAATGGAGTTGTAGCGATAGATCAGGCGCAGCTTGGAATTAGGCTTCCGCTCGCTGTAATAGATATCGGGCGGGACGCGAAAATACACGTTGATCGGAACTGAGCCGTCACCCTGCAGTGAATCCACGCTCGCATAGTCCCACAAGGCAATCGTCCCGTCGGTCCGTGCCCATCGCGGAGCCACATCCACCGCCGGAGAATCCGGTAGCTTGAAGTTATCGATTGTCGACGCCTGCCCCTGCAGCAGATCCGAATGCAAGGCCACAGCCTGCGCCGCGATTAACGTTTGATCGGCATCCTGGCCCGCGATGACCAGCACCTTACCGAACGAATCGCTGGGATTGGGGCGCACTGCGACCGTTGGCGCACCGATTGTCCCCATGTTCAGGCCACCCGGCATGTTCAGAGGACTCTCCACCACAATCACAACATTGCCCGGAGGCACCACCCCAATCGAGGTAGGAAAACGAACTGCCCGATTTTCAGATTCCATGCCGAAGTAGGAAGCGATGACACCCGCCGCCTGCATCGCCTTTGCCGAGGGAACAGTCGGAAAGACAATCGGAATACGTGGCGCTTCGATGGCCTCTGTATCGACGAAAGGCATCGGTAGCTGCTTCAGATCGTCGGCAAGGGGCAACACCTCACCTGAGAAATCCATGTAAGTGCCATTCAACACGCGCGCCCACAGCGTCGTGTTCGCGGGATCTTCGCAGACCCGCACATAGTGGCCGATGAACTCTATGCTGAGAACATTCCTGCGCACCAGCAGTTCGGCAGGGATCGTAATTTCGGCTTCCTCAGTCCTGCCTGCTGAGCCCGGCGACTGCCCCGGCGGAATCGGCAGCGTCGCAAAGAGCGTGCCGTTGAGGCTAAGCTGCATGTGGCTGAGTTCCGGCAGCAGACTCGGCGAAAAAGCGTAGTAGATGTGAATCTTCGCGGCTTTGACCACATGCGTTGGGCGCAGACTAAAGAAGACCGAGTGAAGGCTGTCGATCCCGTGCAGTTCAATCGGTGCCGCTCCCATGTCCGCCAGGCTGAAAACGTCGCGAAACTGCCCCGGTGGTGGTGGCGGTTGCTTGGCGATTGCCTGCCGTGCCTCGTAACCCATCGTTCCCGGCTGAGCTTGTGCAGACTTGCCTGCACCGGCAAATAAGGCCAGCATCGCCGCCGGAATCAGCAACTGCAGCAGAACATGCGCTGCGCGCGCCGTCGGAATGCTGGTCTTTTCCTTAGAGGACGGCTTCGCCTTGCCTCTGGATTTTGACTTGACCGTATTGCCCTTGAAAAACAGGCTCAGGAATGCAATCTTCAAGCCCTGCAGTGAGATGACAAATATGCGCATGAGACTCTGCATGGGCTGATCGACCTCGCGGGTCTCACCCCAGCTCAGCCATGTATCGGCGCGCGAATAAAGCACCACGGTCAGTACTTCCTGTTCTGGAATAGTGAGTTCATCAAATTTGACCCGGATAAGTTCTTCTTCGCCCGTGACGATAATGGCTGGCAGTTCGGCTTCAACTGAAGGCATCGGAAACACAAGCCGTACCTGCTCTCCGGGAGAGACTGCGAGTGGCTCTATAAGCCGGATAGCTGTTCCGCCAGTGGAAAGGTCGATCGTCTCGCCCTGTACTGTGCGTCCGTCAGGCAGTTTCACGGTAACCGGCGTCACAATCTTGATGCGCACATGACCGCGCAGTTGTTGCATCTCCCGCGACACAGCAGCACAAACGCCTAGGACAATAATGTTGAACAGACACCAGACGCAATTCATGATCACCGTGCCGGGGCGGTCTTTATCCACGATGAAAAACCGCGGAATCGCGACAATCAGGCCCAGAAAGTTGAAGAACAGCAGCACCATAAATGGCTGCGCGATCCTTACATCAAAAAAGCTGCGCTTCACGATGCCGCCCTTCGCGGTCACGTTGAATTTGCCCAGCTTCGGATTGATCATAGCCAGCAAAGTAGGAAGCAAAATGTACGGTGACAGCACTGTCTCGTAGATCTCGTTCCAGAACGAGTGGCGATGCGCGCCCTGAATGCGTGAGTTCGTGATATTCGAAAGCGTAAGATGCGGCAGCGCATAGGCCAGAATCGCTGCCCAGTAACCCGGCACGTTTGTATGCGAAAGCAGCAGGTAGATCAGAGGAGCCGTAAGGAAGATGAGTCGAGGCAGTGCATACAAAAAGTGCGCCATCGCGTTGAAGTAGCAAAGGCGCTGCGCAAAATTGAGCTTCGGAGCAAAGAGCGGATTGTCGATGCGCAGAATCTGGATCATGCCGCGCGCCCAGCGAATGCGCTGTCCCACATGCGCGGACAGCCGCTCCGTGGCCAGCCCCGCAGCCTGAGGAATATTGATATAGGCCGTATTCCAGCCATTGGACTGCATCCGCAGAGACGTGTGCGCATCCTCGGTCACTGTTTCAACCGCGATGCCACCTATCTCATCCAGTGCCTCGCGCCGAATTACAGCGCACGATCCGCAAAAAAACGTCGCATTCCAAAAATCGTTTCCATCCTGCACTATGCCGTAAAAAAGTTCTCCTTCGTTGGGAATCACACGGAACTGACCCAGGTTTCTCTCGAACGGATCCGGCGAATAAAAATGATGCGGCGTCTGCAGCATCGCCAGATTGCGATCGCGTAGAAACCATCCCATCGTCATTTGCAAAAAGCTGCGCGTCGGTACGTGGTCGCAATCAAAGATCGCAACAAACGGCGAAGTCAGAGACTTGAGCGCGGCGTTGATATTGCCGGCCTTGGCATGCACATTATCTTGGCGAATCTTGTAGCCGATGCCTGCTTCAAAAGCGAACTCTTCAAACTCCTTGCGCCGGCCGTCATCAAGAATGTAGACATGCAGTTTGTCCGTGGGCCAGTCGATATTCAGCGCGCCAAGCGCAGTAAAGCGCACGATCTCAAGAGGCTCGTTATACGTCGGCACCAGCACATCGAGGTGAGGCCATTCCGCCGTATCCTCCGGCAGTGGCATTGGTGCGCGCCGCAGCGGCCAGATCGTCTGAAAAAATCCCAGGAACAGAATGATGAATGCGTATGTCTCGGCAAAAATTAGAGACAGGATAAAAAAAGCGTCCAGCGCTCCCCAGTGATTCGCCGGATCCTGAAAGAACTGCGCAGTAACCGACAACCGCCAGTACCCGTAACGAAAGGTCGCAAAGAGCGACAGGATCATCAGCGTAAGCGTGGTCAGATACGAATCCGAATTGCGCCCCAGCGCCATCGCCATCAGCAGCATGAGCAGGCCGCAGACAGCCTGCTGCGGCCACGTCAGCGGCAGCGTCGCGAAGAAGTAAAACATCACCAGCCCGATTGACAGGAGGATGAAGCGCAGTAATTTGTTGAGAAACGTTTCTCCGGCGCCAATATCGCGCCAGACGTGGGTTAGACTCATCGTTCACTCCAGCGCACACCGCGATAACTCTGCGTTGCTGGGGCAGACAAGCTGCGAACCCATCCGGCAAGGCTGGCATAGTCTTCGGCTACAGCAGCGCTCGGAGCGTAATCCATCACCGTCATTCCTTCGGCCAGCGCTTCACTGACCGCGGGACTGCGTCGAAGCGCGAAAGGCAGCAGACGATCGCCGATCTGATCGCGCAGTATCTCGCGAACATCCAGGTGCAGCGGCAGGGAGTAGTCAAACTGATTGAGAACATAGTACGGCATGATCTGCTGACCGCCCACATTGCCGTTGTGCCTGAAAAACGACTCGATCGCTCCCACGCTGACTACCGAATTCATATCCGGCGCCACCGGCACAAGCACCACAGGCGCCAGTCGAAGAATACGGCGCGTCGTAGCTCCTGAAGCTGTCGGCAAATCGATCAGGACACGATTGGCTCCACGGCCAAATCGCGCAACTTCCTGAGCAAGCCAGTCCTGCCCGCGATGCGCGCCTATTGCTGGGTTAGCATCCAGTCCCTGATTCGCATCCGGATTCTGTATATCTCCCAGTTGCGACTCCGGGTCCAGCGTAACCAATTGAATTGGCGCTTCCGCACTAGCCCCCGGAGGATTGAACGTACGCAGCAGTCCCGGCCGCTGATCCCGCGCGCCAAAGAAAAACGGCAGCAGACCATAAGCTGCGGTATCCACCAGCAATACCCGCTCGCCACGAGCAGAAAGCGTCCTGCCAAGCGACGCCACCAGGCTCGTCTTGCCCACACCGCCGGCCAGCGAAAACACAGCAAGCACTGGCACTCGCGCAGGAGGCGCTGCTGGCACTGGCTCCGCAAGAGCCGACTGTGGATCGAAAACGCTCTTCAGCGCATACCAGCGATTCGCAACCCGGTCCCTTGATCCGGACAGACTGTCGTCTGCCGGGCTCGACGTCGAAGTGGGCTCCGGATTCGGTTCCTTGCTGGGCGGCAGGTTCGGATCGTAGCCCGATTCTCTTCCCGCACTCTGTCCCCGATAAAATCCCTGCCCAACCGGCTGCGCATACATCGGCACATAGCGCTGCCCCGAACCCTGAGACTGTACCTGAGATTGCACCTGCGGCCGGGCCACCGGCGCAGGCAAATTCTGAGGCTGTGCAGGAGCAGCCGAAGCCGAAGGCGCGGGTAACTCCGGAACAAGCCATGCCGGCCGAAAGCTCTGGTCCCGCGCTTCCTGCGATTCTCGTTCCTCACGTCTCTCAACAGGCTGCCACGGTGACATCGGACGTTCCTGCGGGTGCGCCAAATAGGAAGGAGCCTCGGTATATTGCGGGCTCGTATACTCCACCGCACGGTTCGCCCGAACCACCCTCGCCGGCTCCCGCGGCAAATCGGCTATCGGGCTGACCGCAGGATTGAACAGCTCCCGCATCCCCGCCTCCAGCACCAACTCAGGCCGATCCAGTTCCGGCCGCGGCGCTGTATATCCGGTCCCGGAACTCCCGAAAGCCGCCCCAGAACCAAACCCACCCTGATACACCTCTGCCGGAGGTGACTGCCAACCCCGCTGTTGCTGGGCCTGGCGCAACGCCTCCTGTGCCGCCAGCACAGCCTGGCGCTCCACCTCGGCCTGACGCGCAATCTCCGCCAATCGATCCGCCTCAGCTTGGCGCGCAGCTTCCGCTGCCTCAGCCGCCAGCCGGGCCGCAATCTGCGCCTCTTCCTGACGCTGCCGCTCAGCTTCCTCTTCCTGCCGCTGCCGTTCGACAGCGTGTGCCTCTTCGGCACGCAGTCTCGCCTCTTCGCGAGCCTGCGCCCGTGAGGCCGAAAAATCGCGGTATTTCCCCCCGTGCAGATTCGCCCACGAAAACAGGCTCGCTATATCCTCGGGAGGTTCGCTTTGGCTGGGCGGCAATTGCTGAGCCGTCGGATTCGTGTCTGCCATAACCACCTGCAACTCTCCGCCAACCGCCGATAGCAAACCCATTGAAATTGTGCGTCCTCTTGCCTGGTTGCTACGCTCACCGGAAAGCAGATCCAGCGCCGTTAACACAGCGGCTGCGGCTAGCTAATTCAGCCTCGATTCCCCATTGAAAGCGAGTCCTGCCGAATTAACCGCCGCCCTGATTTTAGGGCGATCTTATTAGCAAAACAATAACACCGGCTCGGTTACCCTCGTACTACTTTTTTATTACCGAATACCCCGAACGCCCACCTGCTCGTTCCAGCACGAGGATTTTCATTGCTGTACAGTAGCATCGCCACCGGCTACGAAGAGATAGCAAGTGTGGTGCCTCTCGCCATAAATGCCACAGAATGGCCACCTTGCGAGCCGCTACCCACACCCCGCACCTGCTGTGCTACCTTTGTAAATGGAAGGCCTAAAGGAGCACGTAGCTCAGTCGGTAGAGCAACGCACTTTTAATGCGTGGGTCCTGGGTTCGATTCCCAGCGTGCTCACCACTCCGCAGGCCGCCAACCCCTTCAGCATCAATCTCCCAGAGTTCTCAACCGCAGCGCCGCATCCTCCGGCGTGATATCTCGCTGCGGCATGCCAAGCATCTCAAACCCCACCATGAACTTCCGTACCGTCGCCGACCTGAGCAGCGGCGGATAGAAGTGCGCATGGAAATGCCACTCCGGATGCGGCGCATTGTCCGTCGGTGACTGGTGAAAGCCCATCGTATAAGGAAAGCTCGTATCAAAAAGGCGGTCGTATCGGTTCGTCAACCGCTTCAAAATATCCGCCAAACCATCGCGCTCCTCACCCCCCAGCTCCGGAAACTGCCCGCAATGCCGGCGCGAAAGAATCATGGTCTCAAACGGCCAGACTGCCCACCAGGGCACAACCACCGTAAAAGCGTCGTTCTCCAGCACAATGCGATCCCGCGAAGCTCGCTCCACCGCCAGGTAGCTGCATAGCAGGCACTCCCCGTGCTGCGCGAAATAGGCGCGCTGCGCCGCAGTCTCCAGCGCCGGCTCATCCGGAACATGGCTCGTAGCCCAGATCTGGCAATGCGGATGGGGCATCGAAGCCCCCATCATCGCTCCCCGGTTCTCAAAAATCTGAACGTACTCGATTCCGTCTAGCGCACCGATCTCCTTCGTCTCTTCGGCCCACGCATCCACCACCAGCCGAATGTCGCCCCGCTCCATCGTCGCCAGCGTAAGACTGTGATCCGGATGAAAGCACAGCACCTTGCACACACCCTGCACCGGCTCAGCCGTAAGCAGTGGCGAACTCGTCGAGTCCAGATGCGCAGGCGGGTCGGGCAGCACCGCGGCGAAATCGTTTACAAATGAAAAAACATTGCTGTACACCGGATTCACCTGCCCGCCGGTGCGCTTGTTTCCCGGGCAGAGATAGCACTCCGGATCGTAGCTCACACCCACCGGCGCCGCCGCTTTGCCAACCTCGCCCAGCCACGGCCTTTGCGTTCTGTGCGGTGAAACCATCACCCACGATCGCCGCAACGGATTCCACCGCCGATGCGGATACTGCCACTGCTTTTCCATATCTCTGCTTCCCTCTTTCAAGTCTTTTTGGATATAGCCTACGCCGTCGGCCGGTCAGGCGGAGGCATTCTCGCCAGAAACCGGTCCACAAAGGCATGGCTGTACTCGTCCAGCAACTGCGCCACGCGCTCCGGTTTTTCCGAACGCACAATCAAGCCGGCATGATGATGCTTCTTCATCCGGTGAACGATCTCCGGCGCATCGAACGCCGAAGTATCCGGCTGCTCATCTTTGGCAAGGCACAGCACGCTCCCCGCATACTCCTCACGCGCCTTTGGAGGCCGATAGCTCTCGCCGCGCAGATCTGCAACCTCTACCTTCGCCCACTCCCGCCACAGGTTCACGCCCGTAGCGTGTTCCACCAGGTCCACGATGAAGGCTCCGCCAACGCGAGCCGCTATCTCCAGAAAGTAGAACCGCCCATCCTCATGCGCGCGAATATACTCCGCATGCGTCACGCCGCGCTTCAGGCCCAGCGCAGGCGCAAGCCGCCTGTTCAACTCCGTCAGCTCAGCCCACTCCGGACTCTTCCGGTCCACAGTCCGCGTTGTAAAGACGCCGCCTTCGTGCATCACCTGCATCGGCGGACGCCCATATTGATGCACCGAAGAAAAGACCACCTTGCCTTCGTTGACCACCGAGTCCACATGAAAAATGTCCCCCGGCACAAATCTCTCCAGCAGAAAGAAGCTCTGCCTGTCGCCAAGCTCATCCAGCGCAGGCCATAGTTGATCTGCGCTCTCAATCTTCTTGATGCCCAGCGCCGCCGCCTCAGATCGCGGCTTCAGCAGCCACGGCCCGGGCACGCGATCCATGTAGGTGCGCAGCTCGTCATAATTCACAACGCGCGAAAACTCCGGCACCAGAAATCCCGACTCCTTCGCACCCATGCGCATCGCCAGCTTGTCGCGATAAAAAGCGATCGCCGTTACACCCATCCCCGGTATGCGCATATGTTCGCGAAGCTGGGCCACAATCTCCATGTCAAACTCGTCCAGAGCCGCCAGCCTGTCAAACTTCCGGCCGCGAGCCAGCCAGGTGACGGTGTTGGTGATCTGTTCGCTGCTCAGCCCCGCAGGCATCGTCACCAGCTCTTCCAGAATCTCCCGAGGCCATGGCTCATCCCGCAGCTTTTCCATCGTAAGCAGCGTCGGCTTCACGCCCAGCTCAGCAAGCTGGCGCATGAAGTCCTGGCCCTTCTCATAGCTCGCAATGCAAAGGAACCGTTCGCCGCCAGACGGCATGCAACCTCCGCAAATCTTCCGAGTACCGGCGCTCTACGCCAACACCCAGCCTCAAGGCTAAGTCCAAGTGTGAATAGTTCTACCATAGCCTTCTGCCCTGGCGTGTTCCGCCAATCACATCCTCCCGTCACATCATTGCGAAGGCGATACACTCGTCACAGGCAACGGCATTCACTCCAACCAACAGATTTGTCCTGAGTCTCCAATGTTCACTCCCGACAACACCTCCGCCCTGCAAGACGAGCTCACCAAGCGCTGGCATCAGGAAGCGATCGAAGCCTGGCAGCCTCCTGCCGATCCCTGGACATCCCTGATCGCCCGCCAGCACCTTGCCAACTTCGAGCTCTGGCACACTGAAGACGCCGCCCGCACCCCCGGCGCAACCGACGCCGACCTCGCTCGCGTCAAGCGCCGCATCGACGAGACCAACCAGCGCCGTAACGACCTGGCCGAACAGATCGACCAGGCCCTCCTCAACTCTCTCGCTCAGCAAGGCCTTCCAAACGCGGCCTCGCCTCTCCACTCCGAGTCCCCCGGCCTCATGATCGACCGGCTCTCCATCCTCGCATTGAAAATCTTCCACACCCGAGAAGAGATCGAACGCCCCGGCGCCCCCGCAGGCCACGCCGAACGCAACCGCGACCGCCTCGCGGTCCTCACAGCCCAGCGCGACGACCTCGCTGCCTGCCTCGATGCCCTCTGGTCCGAAACCCTCGCCGGCACCCGTCGCTTCAAACTCTACCGCCAGCTGAAGATGTACAACGACCCCGCCCTAAACCCCGCCGTCTACCGCAACTCCTAATCGCGGGGGCTGTCTACTGAGGAGGAACCTGTCTGATTGAGGGATTTTCGCACCTTTCTTTATAGGAGGAATAGATGTCGAGGGTGATTGGATTGCTGGGAACTGCTCTGTTTTTGCTCGTAGTTGGTAAGGCAGGGGAAGGCAAATTCTCGAAATATCGGGCCGTTGAGACTTATGAAATCCGACCGGGGATACTCATGATGCCAAACTACTCCGGCGATGGGCAAGTCTGCGAAATCGAAATCGAGAGACGACACTCCTCGCCCGACGGGATCAACTTCAACTCAGGATTGTCCAGCACAGAGATCAACGAGATTGCAAACGAGCTCGCCCCAGCGAACGAGAGAGGCATTAAGCCAGCGAAGCTGTTGGAGCAAGGAACGACAAATGTGACAGGCAACACTATGGTTACGAATGAGGAGTATGAAAATATCTCCATCCGCATCTACCGAACTACTTTTCCTTCTTCAGATGGGAGAAAAACAGTCATAGGTGAGGCATTTGCAAAGATCATCTGGAAAAATCGAAAATGCCAGATTAACCCACTTCAGCAGCAGTGAGCCGCTACCGTTGTACCTCGACAAAACCAGCAATGAAGCCAGATTCGCGATCAATCCTTCCCCGCTCTCCCTTGCTTTCGTTAACGCTTCTGATTGTGACCACGGCAGCAGGTCTGGTCGTTCGGTTCGCGCCTATGGGCCTGCCGTCTGTCGTCGTGAAATACGGCGGTTCGGCTCTGTGGGCCTTGATGATCTACTGGATCGTCTCGACGCTTCTTCCCTCATGGCGTCTCCCTGCCGTCGCTCTGGTAACGGGAGTTCTTGCGACAGCGGTCGAGTTCTTCAAGCTCTATCACTCGCCCGCACTCGATGCCTTCCGCCTCACGCTTCCAGGAATCCTGTTGCTGGGCCGCTTCTTCTCTGTCTGGGATATCGTCGCGTACTGGTTCGCCATCATCGTCGGGGCTTTCATAGATAAAAGTATCCGCCAACGTCCGTCTCGGCCCTGAACCCTGGTGGCGAGTTTTCCCGGTCCTTCCGGAAGGGAATCTGCTTTCCCGTTCCCTATTCCCTAACCCCTGATCCCTGATCTCTGATCTCTGCCCCCTGTCAACCCCTTCCCGCCAAAATCTCTCGGCAACTCATTCCCCAGCAACAACTTACACCTACCCATCATTTGCATTGAATTAATCCTCGAAAGCGCACACTCAAAAAGGCGGTTGCTCCAGCTTCACCAAATGCTCCGCCCGGGAAGAAAACACATGTCCGATCCAAACTCTGAAGCCAAGGTCGACGGTCAGGCCTTACTTGACGAAGCAACGCAACTCCTCGGTCAAACCAACCTCGGATCTCTGCCCCGCTTGTTCGAAAAAATCTCCGAACTGAACGGAACGTACCCGGCGATCTTCCTCCCCGTGGAGTTGTGCTGCCGTATGTTTTCCAGTGCGAAGCAGGAAGCCGTCGAGATGGGACTAGACCCCTCCCAAGCCCATGAATTCGCTTGTCTGAACTATCGCTCTTCCATGCCCAGGCTCTCCGGAGCCGACAACATCCGGGACTTCGTCGCCTGTGTCGCCCATGGCATATGCATCGGCGTCATCCCCGGTCCCGAAGGAACACGCCTGCTCTACGCCGCGCAGGTAGCCTATTCCGCGCTCCCATCTCCCAAACAGTGCAAAAAGCGCTGCAAAACGTCGCAAATGCACACCTTTCCATCGCAGCCAAAGCCAAATACATCAACAATATAGACGGCCTTTCCGGCGAAAAACATACCCCCCTCCCCCCCCACCTGCCATTTCGTTCACCACTTCTCGCCTGAACAAAAGGGCTAAAAGCTAGCAGCTAAAAGCTGCTAGCTGCTTTTCCCGCTCCATTGACGTGGAACGGGGTTCTGCGTATAAAAGGGGCCTGAAGCTACAATCACTTCTACGGCCCCATTCGCTCAGGTCTCCGGGAAGCGAGCAATGGGACGCGTAAGGCTTAGCGATTAGATCATGACTCCCGAGGTCCGAATTCCCTTGTCCAGCCGCAAGAAGGCTACCCCATCGGCAACACCTGCAAGCAGCCATGGAAACCATGGCGTCTCGCACCATGACGCTGCTGTCCTTCAGCACTATCAGGCTGCTCTGCAACTGCTGCAGCAGGCCAAGTTCGAGAAGGCGCTCGTCGCCTTTGAGAAGCTGCTTGGTACAGCCCCGCCACCTCTGGCCGAGCGATGCCGGATGTACCTTGTCGCCTGCCACCGCGAGCTCGCCAAGTCCAAGCGGGAGTTTGCCTCCCCGGAAGAGCAGTACGACTACGCCGTCAGCCTGCTCAACACCGATTTCTACGAAGAGGCTCGCGAGCAGTTCAACGATATCCTCAATGGTCATCCCGCTGCTGACTACGCTCTCTACGGCTTGGCTGTGCTCAACGCGATCACGGGACAGGTAGAAGAATGCCTGGAACACCTCGCGCGCGCTATCGACGCCAATCCACGCAATCGGCTCCAGGCACGCACCGATACCGACTTCCATCCCATGCAGGATGATCCGCGGTTTACGGAGCTCCTCTATCCGGAAACCCCGTAAAGGCCCTTTGCGTCCTTCGTTCCAAAGAACCGCTTCGCTCCGGCCCATTACGGCACTGGAGATAGCCCGTTGAGCGCACTCAACAGCAGCATGCCGCCGGTTCCTCTGCGCGTCGTAGCCATCGGAGGCGGCACCGGGCTATCCACTCTGCTGCGCGGCCTGCGCAAGCACGTCGCAGTACCCGGCCTGCCCGGCCAGACCCCTGACTGTGAACCCTGCCTGATCACCGACCTCGCCGCTCTGGTCACGGTAACCGACGACGGAGGCTCCTCTGGCCGGCTACGCAAGGGTTTCAACATGCTCCCACCCGGCGACCTGCGCAACTGCATGGTAGCCCTGAGCGAAGA
>Ga0206975_1112_pt1 | contig 20875 bp, 21 predicted proteins | sample Alteio_BWOrgHeat_81_FD_152919 | JGI IMG/M metagenome (GOLD analysis project Ga0206975, IMG submission 152919) | Enriched cells from forest soil in Barre Woods Harvard Forest LTER site, Petersham, Massachusetts, United States -... | ecosystem: Environmental > Terrestrial > Soil > Temperate forest >... | reverse complement strand
GCGATTTTTCCAAGGTTATGGCAGGATTATTTGTTGTAGGTACTACAGAGAAGTCATTTTCTCCTGGCATTCGATAGCAGCTTACCGTTGTTAAACAGACCATAAGTGCGAGCAAATATTTAAGCATAAATATACCAATTATATTCTTTTAGATTCGTTGTGATCGAGTGAAGTAACTGCTGTGGGGGATTCCGCAATGATGTATTTTTTTCCATCTATTTCTAATAGATGAATCGTCACTCTTGTTGATAGATATCGCGTTTCCAGTAGTTTAATCAAATTGCCTGCATTGATTTGGGATACTTTCGATTTCATCATTTTTTTTAAGGCCCAGGAAGCCAGAAACATGAAGGCAATCAATAGTCCAAGTATTACAAGCATATTAATAAATTTTTCTTGGAATGACTGAGGTTCCACGGAATTTGTATTCCAATTATCCAACACATTGCCCTCGTCGTGTGTATCATATGTAGAAGTTTCTTGAGATGTTTGTTCTGCGGATAAATGGGTAAGGGAGGTAAGAAAAAAGAAAATAAAGAATCGAAATAAGAAATTCATTTTCGTATCTAATCCAAAGTGGTGTTATTATTATAGACGAACTTATCCAAAGCAATCAATTTACGTCTACCTAAAACTGAGAAACCTCATGATTGGAATTCATCAATACCAAATTTCGTGTATCATTGGAGATTTGCCAGAAGAGCGGATAGAAAAACAAACAATTTTTATTAATGTAAAAGTGAGAATAGATCTATCTGCGGCGGCAAAATCGGAGAAATTAGAGGATACTGTAGACTATGTGGCATTGGCGGAAATATGTAATCAACTTGCACAGAATGAATATTATTTGCTTGAAAAATTTGCTGTAGATACGGTGGAGATATGCCTTGCGAAATTTCCTATTACTTGGGCTCAGGTATCGATACAAAAACCTAAAGCAATTCTAGGAGCGGCTTACGTGTACGTAGAATTTGAAAAAGGGATTGACTGAATGTGGACATTAGTCACGGGAGGAGCAAAAGGATTAGGAGCGGCTCTTTGCATTGCTTTAGCAAAAGAAAAGCATCGAATTGCGATTCATTACCGCACGAACAAAGAGAAGGCGTTAGAAGTAGCCAAAGAATGTCGGTCTTTAGGGACAGAAGCCCAGGTGATACAAGGAGATTTTAGCTCTCCAAAACTCGTAGAAGTATTCGCGAAAAATTATCTTCAGGAGTTTTCAGATACAATTCATTTGGTGAATAACGTAGGGAATTACTTCGTTGGTTCTCCTTTACGCACCCCCTTTTCTGAATGGTTATCTCTTTACCAAGTCAATTTATTGAGTCCTGTTTTTTTGAGTCAATTCCTAGCGGATTCAATCATTCGACACCAAGGTCAAATCATTAACATAGGTACAGCTGGTTTAACAAAAAAAATAGCAAGTACTTATGCAACAGCTTATATGATGACCAAAGAAGGGTTGTGGAGTTTTACTCGCTCTTTAGCGAAGGAATTGGCCCCTCAACGGGTACGGGTCAATATGGTCTCTCCGGGAGAACTTGTCGAGTCGGTTGACCATCACTCTCTTCCCATGCATCGTCCAGCCTATTTTGAAGAAATTTGCCGCGTGGTGACATTTTTATTGGCTCCAGAAAGTTCTTATATCACAGGTCAAAACATCGAAGTAGCTGGTGGACTGTCGCTCTAGCTTGTCATTTAGAGGGTGTTTTGTAATTATAATAGCCTTGCTTCGAAATTATTTTCTCCCTAGGAGCCAGTGGGTGTGAGCAGGCCATATTAATCAATATTGTCCTGCTCACACCCACTGGCTCCTAGGGGAAAAAAATTCGAATCAAGGTTTATTAGAATTACAAAATACCCTCTTAGAGGATAGGTTGTTGGGTTACACCAAAAGAATCGATGAGATGAGTGGTATTTCCTTCTATCGTAATTTTTAAAAACCCACAGTTTTCAATGACCCAACGGCACCCAGGCATAAAAGAGAAATCATCGAGAAAAGAGCGTAGAACAAACCCGTGGGAGACAACGAGAATAGGTTTATCCATTGTGGATGGGATATGAGCATTTAAAAATCGTGTGACTCGGTCTAAGACGGATTGCGAAGTTTCCATTTCTGGATGCCATGCAGATTTCATGTAACTCTCTTTATGAGATGCTTGTTCAGAAAGAAAAAATGTCCGCATCTTGGCATTGACTTCATGAATGGGCAATCCTTCCAAGCTTCCAGCGTTCCTTTCTCGCAATTCAACAGCTTTCATAACGGGGATATTTCGAGAATCGACAAGGAGGCTGGCTGTTTGGAAAGCTCGGGAAAGGTCGGAAGAAAAGGCTTGTGCGAATGGGATATGGCGTAGCTCCTCTGCGAGTCGCATTGCCTGAGAAATCCCTGTTGTATTTAATGCAATATCTGTCTGTCCTTGCAGTCGCCTTTCTACATTCCAATCTGTTTCCCCATGCCGGACGAGATAAATGGAAGGAAAAAAGGATTTACTCATGAAAGGGAACGACTATCTGAGGCAAGTCCCATAGTATGTAAGCCATTGTCGACATACACAATTGATCCAGTGATGGCAGATGCGAGGGGAGAACAAAGGAACGCCGCCACATTTCCAATCTCGGATGCTAATAGTTCTTTTTGTAGAGGTCCATTTTCTTGGGAATAAGCAATCATTTGATCGATAAATCCTATTGCAGTTGCCGCGCGACTTCCTAACGGGCCGGCAGAAATTGTATTCACCCGAATTTTATTTTTTCGACCGACTTCCCAAGCTAATGTTTGCGTGTCGCTTTCCAAAGCAGCTTTGGCAGAGCTCATTCCTCCACCATATCCTGGAATGACCCGTTCTGAAGCAATATAAGTCAGAGAAAGAGTCGCACCGCCTTCATTCATATGCGGCAATAGATGAGAAAGTAAACTAATGAAAGAATAGGAAGAGGAACTTAAGGCTGCTAGATACCCTTTTCTGCTTGTTTCTAAGAGGGGTTTTCGGACTTCGGGGGCATTCGCCAGAGAATGGATGAAAATGTCTATCTTTCCAAAATCTTGCCCGATGGCTTTCGCAACTTCAGATATTGTATATCCACCTACATCTTTGTATCGTTTATTTTCTTGGATATCGGAAGGAACATCTTCAGGGAAATCAAAAGAAGCGTCAAGAGGATATATTTTGGCAAATTCCATTAAGGACCCATTGGACAATCGGCGAGAAGCATCAAACTTTCCTGCCTGTAGGCTCGTTGTAAAAATTTTAAGGACAGGGGTCCATGTCCCTATGAGAAGAGTCGCGCCAGCCTCTGCAAGAGCTTTTGCGATTGCCCATCCAAATCCTTGGTCATCACCAATTCCGGCAATGAACGCTTTCTTTCCCGTAAGGTTAATTTGTAACATATTTTTTTTAATAAACTATGTAGATAGCTTTATGGTTATGAGAGGAAAGAATATCATTTCTTATTGCTTATTGCAATATTTTTTAACTTTTTTCTTAGGGCGCGTCGTCAATTGCTAATAGCCTCTATTCAAGATGATTTCTCAAGCGGGTGATAACGTTGCTTCATAGGCCATATCTTTGAATATTGCCTATGAAGCAACGTTATCACCCGCTTGGAAAGAACTTGAATAAAGGTTTATTATCAATTAACGACCCGCCCTAGGAACCTTGGCCCCTTTTTTTCTTGCCTCGGAAAGACCTATGGCTATAGCTTGCTTTGGATTTGTTACTTTTTTATGACTTTTTCCCGATTCTAGCTTTCCTTCCTTCATTTTATGCATCGCTTCTTTTACGGTTTCTTGCGATTTTTTGCTGTATTTTGTCATATATAGACACCTAATTGTGAATTTTTTTTTGAAGATCGTTGAGAGAAATATTGAACTGATTTGAAACGGACTTGAGAATGGAAATCCGAAATTTTTCCAATTGATTTGAATATCTCGCAGCGCTCATTTCTTCTGTGAAGAGAAATCGATTGATGTAAGAAGCCACTTGTTGGCATACGGTATATAAGAAATTCATTTCCGTAAGAGAAAGAGGTTTTTTCTTTGTTGGAAAATAAGCCAGAACCCCAAGGGTATTTTTTAGAAATTGAATGGGAATGTAAAACCCTTTTGCGGATGGCAGAACAGAAGTAGACCATCCTGCATTTTTTCCATTTTGATAGGTCCATAAAGCAACGCCTTGTTCCTTTTCTTCTTGTAGAGATGGAAGAAAACTATCAAAAAGGAGTGATTTTTCCTCACTTTGATTTTTCATTAATAGATCGAATTTGCCATCAAAAATTGTTGCCAAATGATCAGAAACGGTTTGTCGAAGTGTGTGAAAATCTTGTGCGAGGATAATTTCTTTTTCAATTTCATAGAGGTGCAGTACTTTTTTTTCCCGAATTTTTAATATCCTATCTTGTCTTCTAATATTCACCGTTGAAATTCCCAAAATAGCTGCTGTACAAAAATAAATGATGGTGAGGATAAGATCTTCTCCGTGAGGTAGGGCAAAAGACATGAGAGGAGGCATAAAAAAGAAATTCCAAAAGATAGTACTCAATAGAGCAGCTAAAAAAATGGGTCCAGGTCCCACAAAAAAACTGAGAAATAAAATTCCAAGTAGGAAAATTTGACCAATCGACTTATACCCTAAAAAAGACAAAGACAAAAATCCAATACCTAAGATTGCCAACGAGGTGAAAATCGCAAGGCAATATTCATACACTGTATTTTTTTTGATTTGAGCAAAAGCTCTTGTCATTTTCCTCTTCTCTGCTCGCAAGATAACTAAATCCAACTGAGGATTTTTTTCTCCGAGATGCATGATGAAATTTTTGCGAAAAAAATTGAAAATCGGAGAGGGGTCTGGATGACCTAAAATGAGCTGTGTCACATTTTTAGATTTTGCAATGCTTTGTAGACCTGTTGCAATATCATTGTCTAAAGTTGTGATGACTTCTGCTCCTAGGTCTTTTGCAAGAGCTAAATTTTCATTTAATTGGCTCTGTTCCTCATCTGTTAGCACGGCGTTTGTGTCTACATACACTGCTACCCAAGGAGAGTCTAATTCGAAAGCTCTTCTTCTCGTTCTTCGTATGAGTTGTTGTGAACGGGGATTAGGGCTAATTCCCACCATCAACTTTTCCCTTGTTTTCCATCCTTTTCCTCGAGAAAGAATCGAATGTAGATCGTGATCCACTTTTTCAGCAGTAAAGCGAAGAGCAATTTCTCGAAGGGCAGTTAAAGTATCAATTTTAAAAAAATTTTGCGCTGCTAATTTTGACTGATTTCCAAGATACACTTTTCCTTCTTTTAGCCGTTGTAACAGTTGTTCAGGAGAAATATCAATCAGTTCAATACTTGTTGCTCGCTCAAGAATGAGATCGGGTACTGTTTCTCGAACTTGAATTTCTGCGAAACTTTCGACTAAGTCTTTTCGACTCTCTATATGTTGTACGTTGAGTGTGGTATAGACATCAATTCCTTTATCCAATAATTCGATCACATCTTGCCATCTTTTCGCGTAATTGGATCCTGGAACGTTTGTATGAGCCAGCTCATCGACGAGGACAAGAGAGGGGTTTATTTCGATGATTTTTTCCAAATCCATTTCTTCAAAAATAGATTCCTTATATGTAACTTTTTTTTCTGGGATAATGGGTATCTCTTTCAACATCCCTTCTGTTTCTTTGCGCCCGTGAGTATTAATGACTCCTACAACGACATTGACCCCTTCTGCAAATTTTCGATTCGCTTCTTCCAGCATCGCATAGGTTTTTCCAACGCCAGCAGACATTCCGAAAAATATTTTCAACTTTCCCGATTTTGTTTTGTTTTCTTCTGCTTGCACAGCTTTTAGTAGTTCATCTGGATTGGGTTGGTTATCTTCGTTCATAGGCCGCTCTTTGGAAATTCTTTATCTAATAGTTGGTTCAGAAAAAGTACATTGACATGAGGAGAGCCAAGCACTTCCATTTTTCCTTCCGTTTGATTATCGATCATGGAATTGAGACGGGCGATTTGCTCGGCGTTCAAGGAACGGGCGTTTGCGATTCTTTCTACTTGATAAAAAGCCGCTTGAGGGCTGATGTGAGGGTCTATATTACTGGCAGAGGCATATAATAAATCGGTCGGGATTTTTTCTTTCGGAAGAGAAGTATTTGCCCATTGTTTGGCCCTTTCCTCTACCATGTTTTTTAGAATTTTGCTCGTAGGTCCTAGGTTGCTGGCAATTGCAGGAACAGTATTATAGTTAGTTACAGAAGGGCGAGACCAGAAATATTCGTTCTTGGTAAAAGATTGTCCTATCAAGATAGATCCGCGCAATTGCCCATTTTGGTATATCAAACTTCCATACGCTTTCGATGGCATCGTTGTCGTTGCAATTTCTGTGATGAGCCATGGATAAAAACAACCGGTAAGTAGGGTGATAACAATAAAAAACTTACACGTAATCTTATACATAGGTTCCTATGTAAGGCCTAAAAAATGAATGATAATATTAATCACTTTAATGCCGATAAACGGGGCTATTAATCCACCTAAGCCATAGACAAGTAAATTGTGTTTTAAGAGTTTTTGCGCCGACTCTGGTCGATAGGCAACTCCCTTTAAGGCAAGGGGGATTAAAATAACAATAATGATTGCATTAAAAATGATTGCGCTCAAAATAGCACTTTGATGAGAGTCAAATCCCATGATATTTAAATGGCTAAGAGGTCCTTCGATTTCGCGAGATGGGTGGTATAGTTGACTGAATAAGGGGGGAATAATGGCAAAATACTTAGCCACATCATTGGCAATGCTGAAAGTGGTTAATGCGCCTCTTGTCATGAGGAGTTGTTTTCCAATTTCCACAATTTCAATCAATTTTGTTGGATTGCTATCTAAATCAACCATATTTCCAGCTTCGCGCGAAGCCTGTGTCCCTGTATTCATAGCCACTCCTACATCTGCCTGAGCAAGTGCTGGTGCATCATTCGTTCCATCTCCAGTCATTGCGATGAGATGGCCTAATTTTTGTTCTTCTCGAATCAGATTAAGTTTAATTTCAGGGGTTGCATTGGCGCGGTAATCATCTACACCGGCTTCTACAGCAATGGCTGCTGCTGTTAAAGCATTATCGCCAGTAATCATGACAGTTCTAATTCCCATTTTTCTCATTTCTTCAAAACGCTCTTTGATTCCCCCTTTAATGATGTCTTTCAAATAAATGGCTCCTAGAACGACGTTTTGATCAGTGACGAGCAGAGGAGTTCCTCCCTTCTTTGAAATATCTTCTACCACAGAAGTAAGAATTGCTGGAAAATCCCCCCCCAGTTTTTCTATGTAAGTCTTGATCGCTTCCACTGCACCCTTTCGGACGGAACGGTACACATTTCCTTGTTCATCTAAAAAATCGATTCCACTCATCCGATTTTGTGCGGAAAAAGGGATGATTTTTGCTTTTTGAGCGTCCAAAGATTCTGCTCGTAAATTAAATTTTTCTTTGGCAAGAACAACAATAGATCTTCCTTCGGGAGTTTCGTCAGCCAGAGAAGATAATTGCGCAATTTGTGCAACCTGTTCTTCTGTACTTGACGGCGAAGGAATAAATTCACTCGCCATCCGATTGCCGAGTGTAATCGTTCCCGTCTTATCTAATAAAAGAAGATCTATATCGCCCGCCGCTTCTACCGCTCGTCCGCTTTTTGCAATCACATTTCGGCTGATGAGCCGATCCATTCCTGCAATGCCAATGGCATTCAATAATGCACTAATTGTTGTCGGAATAAGGCAGACGAGCAGTGCGATAAGAATTTGAGGAGTAATCGTATTAGATAAGTTTTCGTGGAAGACAGAAGCACTGAATTCAGCGAATGCTTTTAGTGAAATTACAGATAGAATAAAAATCATTGTTAAGGCGGAAAGAATGATAGAAAGGGCAATCTCATTAGGAGTTTTTTTTCGTTCTGCTCCTTCAATTAAACCGATCATTCGATCTAAAAAACTATTCCCCGATTCTGAGGTGACTAACACAACAATTCGATCGCTCACAATTCGAGTTCCTGCTGTGACAGCACTTCGATCTCCTCCGCTTTCACGGATAACAGGGGCAGATTCTCCTGTAATTGCCGATTCATCAACAGTAGCTATTCCTTCCACTACTTCACCATCTGCCGCGATTATATCGCCCGCTTGGCATACAATGAGATCTCCTTTCTTTAATTGCGTAGCTGGAATGACTGTTTCTTTTTCGTTATCCAGCTTGCGAGCCACATTTTCAATTTTCGCTTTTCGAAGACTTTCTGCTTGTGCTTTTCCTCGTCCTTCCGCTAGTGCGCTAGCGAAGTTGGCAAATAAGACAGTAAACCACAACCACAAGGTGACTTGAAAATTGAAGCTTTCGAACCCATTTGTAAACATCTGAGAAATCATAAGGTAAGTAGAAAAAATGGCTCCTAAATAAGTGACAAACATGACTGGATTTTTCACCTGTTCGAAAGGAGAAAGTTTGAGAAAACTTCCTTTTAAAGCACTTATAATGACTTGGATAGAAAAAGAATTGATAGAATCGTTTTTCATATTAGAAAGATTGTCCTTCACGCATAAGAATGTGTTCCACAATAGGTCCAAGAGCCAGTGCGGGGAAAAAAGTTAATACTGTCATAATCAACAGCAATGCCATAAGAAGAATGCTGAATAAAAATGTGTTTGTTTTAAGTGTTCCTGCAGACACTGCAACGAGATTTTTTTGTGACAGATTTCCTGCAATAGCCAAACTGGATAGGAGGGTCGTCGCTCGACCAACAAGGACACAAAATCCAAGAATTAGATTGAAATAGGGGGTATCCGCTTGTAGACCTTTAAAAGATGACCCGTTGTTCACTGTGCTTGAGGTAAAAGCATAGAGCATTTCAGTAAATCCATGAGGACCTTTATTTTTCAATGCAGCCACAGCGGAAGGAATCGATAGAGAAAGGCTTGTCCCTAATAGAATGAGTAAGCAAGGAATGAGAATCGCAAAAATTGTCCATTGCATTTCTCGTTTCTCAATTTTCTTTCCTAAGTATTCTGGAGAGCGTCCCACCATGAGCCCAGCTAAAAATACGGCGAGTAAAATATACAATAGCATCACCGCCAAACCAACACCTATTCCACCAAAAATCGTTCCCCCCATAAGCATGAGAAATAAAGATACTCCTCCCGCCATTGGAGACAAACTATCCATTGCTGTATTCATAGACCCATGAGAAATTGCAGTGGTTGCTACTGACCAGAAAGCACTATTCGTCACGCCAAAGCGCATCTCTTTTCCCTCTAATACTGGATAGTATTCTAGCACTGGATTAGGCTGCCATTCATAATATAAAGAAATGGCAGCAGCTAATATAAAAAAGGTCGACATTACGCCTAAAATGGCAATGCTTTGTTTTCGAGAGTTTACTAAAATTCCATACATGTAGACAGAAGAAACCGGGATAGAAAAAATAGCAATTAATTCAAAAAAATTAGACAGGGGAGTTGGGTTTTCGAATGGGTGGGCACTATTCGCATTAAAAAAACCACCCCCATTTGTTCCTAATTGTTTGATCGCTACTTGTGAAGCAACAGGTCCCATTGGAAGAAGTTGCTTTTCTCCTTCCCACTGAACGGCTTCTTGGTAGGGTTGAAAATTTTGAATAGTTCCTTGACTGACTAATAAAAGGGATAAAAAGATCGAAAGAGGGAGAAAAAGATAGACAATAGCCCGAGTCACATCGACCCAAAAATTGCCAATAAGTCCCGAGGACCGCTTGATTCCTCGAATCAATGCAAGAAGAATCGCATTTCCTGTTGCCGCGCTTGCAAAATTTTGCACTGCTAACCCAAGGAATTGAGATAAATAACTGAGAGTGTTTTCTCCACGATACGCTTGCCAATCCGTGTTTGTTGCAAAGCTAATTGCTGTATTTAGGGCCAATAAGGGATTCACTGATGGAAGTTGTTGCGGGTTAAATGGGAGCCATTGTTGGGTGAGTTGAAGAATCCAAACAAAAAGAAAACCAATTCCATTAAAACAAAAAAGAGCTTTTGCATAGGTTTTCCAATCCATCTCGACAGTTGGATGAATTCCAGAAAATCGATAAATTGCTTGTTCAATGGATGAAAAAACTCGGATTTTTGGGAGAGAATCAGAAAAAATATAGGCCATGTAGGTGCCAAGGATGGGAACGATGATCAGGAGGACAAGAATAGTGACGAGTAATTCAATACCATCTAATTCTGCCATAGAGACAATCCCGAAATTAGAATTTTTCTGGGTATAAAAGCGTGTAACCAAGATAGAAAAGAAGACAAATGCTTATTATCCCTCCAATCAAAAAATCCACTATTACACCTCATTGGCGAAACTATAGGAGACACTTTAGATAATCAATATTTTTTTGAAAAAATAATAAATTTTAAAATATCTTCTTGTGTGATAGAATTTTTCCCGATGCGTAGCTTTGTAAGCAAATATAGCCAGTATTTTGTTGCGTTTGTTGGATTGATTCTCGTCGCATATGGTGGTGGTCGATTATACTATCATTTGACGGGTGGATTCACGGTAGGTAACATTCATTCTGATTTTTCTTTCCAACCGCAATGGGAAGTCCGTCCCTTATTCACTGAAGAAGGGCAGGAATTAGCTTCTGCCATAGAACAGTCCTATTTTTACTTAGGAAAAGGGTGCCAATCTTACGTTTTTCTAAGTGGTGATGGGGAGTATGTTTTGAAGTTTTTTAAATACCAACGGTATCGTTTGCATCCGTGGTTAGAATATTTTCCCTCTCTTTCTGCAGTTGTAGAGTTTCGGGAACAAAAAAAAAGACAAAAATGGGAAAAGCTCGATCATTTTGTCCAGAGCTGGAAACTAGCCTTTGAACATCTGAAAGAGGAAACCGGCCTATTATTTGTCCATCTCAATAAAACCGATAACCTGATTGACAAACAGCTGACATTATATGACAAAATGGGACGTAAGCATAGTATCAATCTAGACAATATGGAGTTTTGTATTCAACGTCGCGCACAGATGTTGTGTGATGTTTTATTGGCCTATAAAGAAGAAAGAAAAGAACGAGAAGCGAAAACTCTCATTCACGAATTATTTCAGCTACTCCTTTCAGAGTATAGAAGAGGTTTAGGAGATCAGGATCACGCACTCATGCAAAATACAGGAATTGTCGACGGAAAGCCGATGCACATCGATGTAGGACAATTTGTCTGGAATGAAGAGTTTAAAAAACCCTTTATTTTTCACCAGGAATTATTTACGAAAATGTATAAATTTAAAAATTGGCTCCATTACAATTATCCCGAATTGGAAAAAGTGGTAGAAGATGAGTTGCAACAAATCATAGGAGACAAATACCTTACAATGAAGCCGTTGTTTCGGAAAAAGGAATTACACTAGGGAAATCAATGGTAGGATTTGTAATGAGGTTAAAATAGTTCGTAAATAGATTTACCATTACTACAAGAATAATATCCACGAGTTCTCCGTCACTCACACCCGCTTTTTTGAGAGAAGCGACTTCTTGGTCTGTCACTTGTCCCCGTTTTTCCACCATTGATTTGGCGAAGTGCAAAATGGCATTCTCTTTTTGATCAAGCGACTCTCCATGACGGGCTCTAGCAATGACATCTTCTTGCATCCCAGCCTTCTTCGCAAGGGCTGTATGAGCGGATAAGCAATACTCACATCGGTTTACTTCTCCTACAGCAAGGGAAATTTGTTCCCGAAGCTGGGGAGATAAACTCGTTTGATTCGCAGCCTCGCTTAGATTGAGGAATCCTTGCAAAGTAATGGCAGAATTTCCCATATTTTGGAAAATATTCAGCACCTTACCCATTTTTTTCTCGATTCCCCCATACAATTCTTTTAGTTTCCCTTGTGCTTCTGAGGGGGTAATAGGTCGTATTCTTGGCATAATTTTATCCAACTCAGGGTTTTATCTACGCGATTTTGCAGAACGTTTTCTTGTCGAAGCAGATACCACTTCTTCTTGGGTAGCTTCCTCATTGATTCCTTGCGTAAAGAATCCCCCTTCTGCCAAATCTGTCAATTTTTCGTCTGCTGAACTTTCTTCATCCAATGATTGTTGAAGAATATCAGCAATTTCATCAAAATCGACCCGATCTTGGCTTTCGGCAGCATCATGTAAATGGCGGGCAAGAGCTCGAGCAGAGCCATAACAAGAAATTTCGTAATGTTCAATTTTTTGGCAATGGACGATAATTCCGGCATCTTGTACTGCAGGAGATTGCTTTTTCTTTATCCAAGCTTCGGTATCCTCCACGATTCCCTCTAATGCTCTAGAAGTTACTCCTGTTGGATTCTCATTGATTTCTTTAAAGATTTTTTTCAATCTTTGGAGTTGATTCTTTGTTTCGTCGAGATGAGAGGCTAATGCTTCTTTTAACTCTTCATGCTCTACTTTTTGCATTACTTTAGGAAGATTCGTAATGATTTGATTTTCTATGTCATATAATTCCCGCAATTGATCAACAAATAACTCGTAAAAAGCATGCTGTTTCATACACAACCCCCTAATAATAAGTTAACTATCTAAATTGCACTGTAATTCAAGTCAGAGATTGAGGCAATCATAAAAAGAGATTTCCCTTTGCATTTTTATTATTCCGTCATAGTGTGAGGGAAAGAAAGCCTTCTACCCTATATGAAAGTGAAGAAGACCATTTTTCTTGTGTATAGTCGATTAATTTTCAATTTTAATCGCCTATACCAGCGGATTAATTATAAGCTAGCCGTGAAGGTAGCTTTGACGGCTGTACTAAGCGTATATTTATGTAGGGGAATGGATCACTTTCTATCCCACCCGGAGAACGTAATTGGAGGACTTTGGTGTGTGATGGCCTCAATTGTTGTCATGCAAAATAATATAGGGGGCACTTATAAAGCTATCTGGACCCGTTTTCTTGGGGTATTGATTGGCTCAGTAATAGGAGCGTTTGCAGCACACATTATTGGAACTGAAATCGAAGTATTTGGATTGGCAATAGCCCTCACAGTGATTCTATGTTCATTATTGGGAGTACCTGATAATTATCGAATTGCTTCCTTATCAGTGGCGATCATTTTACTTCCTTGGAAATCAAGTTCGCTTGGAAATCCGTGGATTTATGCGTTTTTTCGATTTTTAGATACATGTGTTGGGTTTTTTGCTGCGATTATTGTTTCGCACATGATCTGGCCTTCACAAGCACTCATGAAGATGCGACTTACGATGTCAGAGATATTTTATTTATTTCGGGAATATTTCGAATACATCTTTCACACTGGATCTGGGCATGTAAAAAAAGAAAACCTCTTGCAAAAAACAGAAAAAGAAATTGATGAAGCCTTTGTCCAAAGCCAGGCCATTCTCGAAGAAATAAAAGTTGAGGCTCGATTGCAATTCGCGCCTTTAGATCTCTGGGTCCATTTGATCGACTGCGAGGGAAGGCTATGGGAACATTTTCGGGCATTGCGTGAAATTTTTAATGAAGATTTTTCTACAATTCTCGATGAGGAATTGAAGAAAAAATTCCAAGAAGTGGTGGGCGAAATTGAGCTTGCCCTTAAAGATCTTTCTTCAAAATTAAAAACAGGCCAATCTTCGTTTGATTATACTATATTGGATCGCCTCCAAGTCTCTTTACAAGAAGAAAGAATTCGATTTCGTTCAACACATACTATAAAAAAATATCAGCTTGATATTGTAGAAGATTATTACGTTCTTTTTTATCAAATTAGACAGATCTTACTTACGTTGAAGCAATTTAATACATATTATGAGAATTTGAACTCCTCTTAATTTTCTTCTAAGATAGGTCTTATGGTTTCTTTTTTTTTAAAGAAATGGAGAGAATGGATTGAAGATAGTTTTTCAATGCAAGAATTCTTCTCTCACAAAAAAACTAATAAACGGATTCTATGTATTGATGATGAACCTTCGTTTTGTCATTTCGTTCAACAAGTAGGGCGCGCTCTCCATATACAAGTTACTATCTGTTTCAGTTACTTTGAGGCGAAAGAAAAAATAGAACAATTGCCAAGCTATGATGCCTTTATCGTCGATGGTTATCTTCCGGATGGTTCAGGAATAGAATTGATTGCCTGGATGAGAGAAAACAAAAAAATTTCTGCTCCGATTGCTTTTGTTTCCCGTATTTATCATGACGCAGCAAGTTTTAGAATTTTGAAAGATGTTCTTTCTGTGCATTATGTTTTGGAGAAACCGCTTCAGCTCCATGAGCTTCACCAACTTCTTTTACTCCTCTGCAATGTGGAATCACCTAGACAAAAAACAATTGCTTCCAACGATGTTTTTTCTCGTTTGCAAATGGATTACAAGAAAACCATTCCGAAGAAAATAGAAAGGATAGAACACATGGTATTGGCCATTCAAAGAGATCCTTCCATAGAACATCTTCATCGCCTGTATGTCGAAATGCATAAGATGGCGGGAAGTGCGGGATCCTATGGGTATCATGCAGTAAGTGCGATGTGTTTAGAAATTCAATATGAGCTCATCCAACAAATAGAACTAGCCAAAAAAGGGCAGCTCAATCCTGTATGGCTATTTTCATTAGAAGATTTTTTGACAAATATCAAACTCCACTTTCAAATAGGTCTCCCATTTATTGGCTTTGACCCATCTCTCCATAAGCCTTATCCAGAGGTATCCGTTTATATAGTCCAAGAAAATCAAGTTGATATCAAACTATTATCCACTCTTCCAAGTCAAGTCGTTGGCGAATGGGAATCAGATCTTGGCAAAGCAATGAAAAAAATACTGTCTCCTGATTTTTTTCCGAATATTCTGTTAGTGAATTCCGATTTCCCTTCTTCTTTTCTTAGAGGATATGATCTGCTTAGAGCCTTTTATCGGAAAACTGAAACTTTTGCAACGTATGCGGGAATAATTGTAGATTCTGCCGAAAAGGAAAAACAAGTAGAAGCTTTTAGAAAGGGAATCTCCCTGATTTGTAGTTTGCCATCTACTCTCTCCCCATTTTTTTCGTTATTAGCCCGTATTCCATTTCCTTATCTTTCCCCTTCTCCAAAAAGAAAAATCGGTCATGTGCTCATGAAAGAATGGAAAAAAAGGGGACATGTAAAGGAAAGCGAAGATCACCTTATCGAAAAAAGAGAAATCTTTACACAAGTACTCCAATACCAGATTGAACGTGCATCACCAGAAGAAATCATCGTCATTTGTTTATTGCAGTTTGGCAATTTCGATGTCCTCCCTAAAAATAGACGACATGAGCTTTTGGATTATATGCGAGAAGAATTTGAAAACTTATTAAAAAAACAAGAAATTATTTCTTATCTTGGACATGGAGAATGGACGATTGCATTTAGGGGATTGGATCCTTTGTTTGTTCGTCTATTTATGCATTCCTTTGTATTGGACTTAACAAGACATATCACAGAGGTTTTTGGTAATATTGAAGTGGTGATTAATACAAGCGTTGTGGTGGTCACTAACGAAACAGCGACACATTCATTACATAGAGCAAAAAAACTCTTATCTCAGATACAAGAACCGGATACATCCTTTATTTTCGACCCATCTTATCCCTTTCAAAAAGAACTCTTCGTTTTTGATACAGAGAATCAAGATATCAAAAAATTTGCAGAAAAAATGAAGGAACGGGGATTTTCACTTTTCGATAAACGAGAAGAGGAAGTTTTTTTTCAGAAACAACACTTCCCGTTGCTTATTTTATCCCAAGATTTTTTGGAAAAAGACAGTGGGCTGATCGAAAATTTTTTCCATTTCCGACATAGAATGACGTTTTATACACTTAATAATGACAAATGGGAAGAAGTTCTATGGGAAATCTTTGAGAGAATTGCGTATTTTGATTATCCGTTTGGTTTAGTCATCCTTATTACTTCATCAAAGGATACCAACACGAAAAGTTGATATTCTAGTAAATATCTACCACAGATGTGATCTCTGTGGGCTCTGTGGTAGATATTGTTCTTGTCATGCAAAACTCTAGCAATTTTTCGATACAAAGCGAGTTTTAGAAAGAAGCAAGGCTATTATAATTACAAAACACCCTCTTAGGGCGTGTCATCGATTGATAATAAACCTTTATTCAAGATTATTTCTCAAGCAGGTGATGACACGCTTTATGAACTTTTTATTTTTTAATGATCGTGACTTTTACAATTTTGACATCTTCTATCGGTCGATCTCCTGGACCTGTCTTTGTATTTTCTATTTTTTGAATAATGTCATATCCTTTTGTGACCTCGCCAAAGATCGTGTGCTTATTATTTAACCATGGAGTATTGGCTGTGGTAATAAAAAATTGGCTTCCATTGGTCTTGGGGCCAGAATTCGCCATGGCGAGCAGTCCTTTTCGGTCAAATCGAGCTTCATTGGAAAATTCATCTTCAAAAGGAGCTTTCCAAATAGATTGCCCTCCTCGTCCAGTTCCAGTGGGATCTCCCCCCTGAATCATAAAGTTCTTAATGATTCGATGGAAAATAACTCCATTGTAGTAGCCTGATTCTGCGTGTTGTAAGAAATTCTCCGTCGCTTTAGGGGCAATATCTGGCCATAAGGTGACTTCAAATGTTCCTTGGTTTGTTTCGATTGCGACAATTGGTTTTGCTTGCATGACATTCTCCGTTGCTTGGATGGGGATCAAAAAAGGGGCTAAAGAAATCGTTAAAGTGAATAGTCTGGAAAAGATATTTTTCATTGTTTTCTCCTTGTGAAAAAAAATCATAACAAAAAGAGAAAAAAGCCAGTAGAAAAAAAAGGAATCTGATAGGATGATGAAAAAGAGATCAACACCGATGAGAGGAGATACAGCATGAAAAAACAGCTTATTTCGTTCGTTTTCATAGGTCTCATATGTACAGCATCTTCCTATGCAAATTACTACCAAGAAAGAGCGTATGTACAGGAAAGAGAGTATGTGCAGCCCACGCAGCCTACTGAAAAAAAAGAGGAAAACCTGGCTTTGATCACAAGTCCTCCTAGCAACAATACCAGATGGTTTAAAAATCCAGAAAATCGAGAAGCTTATCTTCGAGGAAATCAGTATCGCGATGCAGATGAAGACTACTATCCAAATCAATACCAACAAAATCGAAGAACAGGGAACCAATATCCCAACTAAAAACAGAGCAACTAAAAACAGACCAACTCAACTAGAAATCGGCCGAAATCTTAATGGGAGAAAAGAATGCGCTTTATATTCAATTTCATACTCTTTGGAATTCTATTTTATTTGATTTACTTGGCCTTCCCAGAGACTTTTTACACACTAGTCTCTTGGGTAGACAAGTTGACAGGACTTATCAAAGAACTCTATTTTCAATTAGTCGACAAATTCCAAGAATGGATGCAAAAACCTTCTGCTCCTAAAGCATTGTTTCGGCTATTACAATCTTAGTCATTAGACTCTGTATCTTGATCCGAATATAAGAGAGGACCAAATACCGGAACAGAGGGTTCTTTTTTAAAAAAAGATGTGAAAATTCTAGAGATAGAGCCCTTCTTTTCATCCCATATTTGTGTGAACCTGTTTGTTGTTTTTGCTACGTTCCGACTCTTTTCCCACTTCTCAAACCCCTTATCCCAATCATCACTACCTATGTCTGTATAGGTAGGCTCTTCCTTGGAAAACCGTGTTCTGAGACTAGCAAAACAATCAGAGGCTACTTTTTGTAATTTTGCACAATATCCTGGTTTTTGCATCCATGTAGATAACCTGCCCGGGATTTGACAACCCCAATCTAGGATGGCTAAAGAGTGTGTTTTTAATGAATTTGTTATTGGCATAAAATAAAACCTGTATGTTATTTTTATTAAAATTATCTATTTTTATACTACTATTATATAGTATTTAATAATTAAATCACAAGTTTTTTAACTAATTTTTAACTAAAATTAGGCTCTACGAGGGGGAAATGGGGTGATTATATAAATAAGAAGGCTAATTACAGCCGCAAAAAAGCACCAGACAGAAATAAAGGCTTGGGTATAAAAATAATCAGCGAGCAAATAAGCAATCAATGTAAGGATCCCGAAGAGCCACGCTTTTTTGAGGCTAGAGATAAAACAAGGGAGTAAGACAATCATTGGATAAAGATAGGTCTGATCCGACGCTCTTCCTATATAATGTAAACTATTTTTTACAATTTCAACATGAGGAAAGGTTGTTAGTGCATACAAAAAATTTGAAATAGAAAGGGTAATTCCGGCGAGTAATGTAATAGCCAGAAGAAAACGGCGCCATTGTACCGTCTCTAGTTGGAGGATAGCGTGCGGAATCCAAATAGGCCAAACCAAAAAAGCAAAAAAAAGAAAGGTGTATTTGCCTACAAGAAAAACCGAATTTGAGTCAATCTGGCCTTTTAAATACAACCATATAAATCCTTCAGCTGATTGCTGAAGAGCAAAAAGGGAGGGAATGGCTGCTAGAAAAAATTGGGGGAAAGAGCGAACTTTTCTGAGAGTAGCTACCCCGATGATCGATAAAACGGCTGATGCAATAAAGCTTGCTTCGGCGGAAAAGCACATATGTGAAAAACTATCGCATCTCTTAATAAACAACAAGAGGTAAGAGTTTACAGATACCTCTAAGCAACAAAGTAAATAAGGACTTTGTCTACCCGTCTTCCATCCATTTTGATTACTTTGAAGCGAAAAGATTGCCAGAGAAAAGAATCACCCACCACGGGGATGCTCCCAATTTGTTGCATGCAAAATCCACCAAGGGTCCGATATATTTCTTTCTCTTCATTGGGCAATGAATCAAAATCGAATTGATCTTTCAGTTCATCGACTGGAAGCATCCCATCTACAAGCCATGAACCATCTTTTCTTTGAATAATTTGTATTTCTGGGGGCAATGAAGTACTAGGGACATCGCCAACAATGGACTCCAATACATCATGTAGGGTAATCAATCCTTGGACTCCACCGTATTCATCTGTCACAAGAGCCATGTGATCTGGTGTTTTTTTGAAAATTTCTAACAACTGGACCACCCGCATATTTTCTGGAACAAAAATGGGGGGTTTAACGGCATTTTTCACATTTACTTTTTGGGTTGTTAAGAGTTGCATGAGAATATCTTTAGAATTGATGAATCCCACTACTTGATCAAGTTCTCCCTTACATACTGGAAATCGAGTATGAGTCGAGGAATCCAATTTTTTTTGCAATTTCTCGAGAGGAATAGAAATATCAATCCATTCAATATCCATTCGAGGAATCATCAAAATATTTATCCTTCTGCTCCCAAGTCGAAAAATACTTTCGACCATATCATGTTCAATTTCTTTGATAACGCCGGCCTCCGTTCCTTCTTCCAAGATATGCTTGATTTCTTCCCCCGTGATTTTTTCTTGTCCTTTTTCCTTAGAAAAAAATCGAGCAAGATATTCAAAAGAAAGAACAAAAGGGAAAAAGAGTGTGATCATCGACTTGACAATATAAGCAGTAGAGGGGGCTAACTTTTTCCAGTGTAAGGCTCCCAATGTTTTGGGAATCATTTCGGTAAGAAAGAGCATTGTTAAAGTAAGAAGGATAGAAATATAGGTTAACCACTGATCGCCATACAATTCCGTTACCTTTGCTCCAACTCCGGCCGCTCCAAAAGTATGAGCAGCTGTATTCAGAGTTAAAATAGCAGCCAAAGGACGATCAATCCGAGATTTCATGTCGCTGAGTATCCGACCTGCTGCAGGCTTCTTTTTCTTTAAAAGACCAATATATCCAGTAGTACAGCAGAGCAAAACGGCTTCTAAAATAGAACATACAAAAGAGATAATGTGGGAAGCAAGATAATAAAAAAGTAAAACACCCATAAATCCAATCAGTAGTCAAATTTCAAGGCACAGGAGTCAAATTTCAGGCACAGGCAGGACTATCTATCTTTGCCTCGGTATACCCAAGTGGTCTCAAAATTTGCCACAAACCAAATTTTGAGACCACTTGGGTATATAATTACGATCATACTAGTTTCCAGATATTTTTTCACTTATGGGCTCATCTTAAGTCTATTTTCCTTTCAATGATTCTTGTTTAATAATCAAACGATAGAGGTCTGCCCTACACAGATCTGAATGATTCATTGTGCGAGGAGAGAGTAATGGTGTCCCAAAACCTGCCCCTTCCGTCGGTTCCCATTCATCCTGTGAATTATTTTTATGATCTCGAGTATTATCTTGAGAAAGAAAATCATTTGAATTAAGGGGTTCCGGTAGTTTCTCTTGTCCTGCTCCAGCTCCTTCCAATTCCTTTCGCAAAGGATCGAGTTCTGGTAGAGATTTGATAACAGCTCCTACAATTGCGCAATACGCCTCATCTGTTCGATAGGCCTGCTGCATTTGGTCATACTCTTTTAGGCACTTTGTAACCCGTTCTTTGATGAATTGTGGTGGGGTCGGAGGAGAAATAGGTTGTGAAACAAAAGAGGAGGAAATTGTTTTATTGGTTAGATTTTGTATGCCAATGGTTTGTAGTATTTTTAGTTGCTCGAGAAAACTTGCAAATTGCTGTGCTTGATGCAGCTTTTCCCCACTTCTTTCATTTAGGCGTCTTAGCTCTTCTGCTTCGAAGTCGTGTTGTCTTTTTCTAAAATAGAGAGATGCTTCACACCCACCAGCCAAAGCAAGCAAAGTTGTAGCAGTAATTCGGAGGGGGATACTTTCATTTTCATACATTGCCGCAATGGCTCCAAGAGCTCCAAATATTTTTGTCAGTCCAGAGCAGAGTGTAATGCCAGTGTGAACCCGTCTGCTGCGATGGCATGAGGTTTGTTCTGCTAATTCGTCCTTTCTTCCCTTAATTGTTTCTGTTAGGTTTTCCAATTCTTGAACAGATTTTTTCACATTTTCATAAATTT
>Ga0206975_1111_pt1 | contig 21082 bp, 19 predicted proteins | sample Alteio_BWOrgHeat_81_FD_152919 | JGI IMG/M metagenome (GOLD analysis project Ga0206975, IMG submission 152919) | Enriched cells from forest soil in Barre Woods Harvard Forest LTER site, Petersham, Massachusetts, United States -... | ecosystem: Environmental > Terrestrial > Soil > Temperate forest >... | reverse complement strand
AACGTACTTGAAAATATAATAAACGGCATACCGGTAAAGCGTCTTGGTAAGCCTGAAGAAATAGCCAGAGCTGCTGTATTTCTGTCCGATGAAAACGCCGGTTTTATTACCGGCGAAACCATAGCTGTTAACGGCGGTCATAATATGGCTTAGCGTCATGCTGAATTTATTTCGGCATCTCATCAGGCATGGGCAATCCTTCCTGAGATGCTGAAACGAATTCAGGAAGACAAGTGCTTGTGCGGATGACGTGGTCTAAAAAATCTTTTCTAGACAAAAGCTTCATTCTTTATTATAAAGAAGAAATCCTGAATTTTGGCTCGGTAGCTCAGTTGGTAGAGCAAAGGACTGAAAATCCTTGTGTCGCCGGTTCGATCCCGGCCCTGGCCACCAGGTTTCGTTCTTCACACTTCAATGATCAAATCATAAAAACCAAAACCTTCTTGATCATGGCTTTTGCTGGAACAACACTGTAACTTACCTTACGTTATTCTTCCTTATCCTTTGCGGAGTCGCTATTCAGACTATCTTTAAAAGCTCTCAAACCCTTACCTAAATCAGACATGACCTGCGGCAGTTTTCCAGCCCCAAATAAGAGCAGGATGATTACTAGTATTACCAATAAGTGGCTTAAACTCATGCCCATATAAAACCTCTTGAGTGATTAATAAATTAATATAGTTTATTTTCCAAAAACCCGCAATAGTTAATGAGGTTTGACTAACTGATAATATTTACCGGCCAACACTTTAACTCCGTACACCCATACACAGCAGATAATAACAAACATGATCATCAAAAAACCGGCTATATCCTGATGCTGTGCCATAGGAAAAATAGTAAAAGAAATAAATTGTAAGACCGCACCGGCTGACTTACCTATTTTGGTTCCTACTACCTCTACAGCCGCTTTACCTTTAGTCTTCATCTCATTGTCTAGTGGGATATATGCCATTTCTTTTGTAGAGTCAAATATTGAGTATTTAGTGCCTTTACCTAAAATATTTTGTAAACCACCGATAAATACTATAAGCATAAGAGGCGACAAAGCTGAAAACGAAGTGAATAATAATGTTAATTTATCCTGCATTAAAACCGTACTAAAAAACATTGTCCCGGCTATCATTATCATCAACGGAGTAATAATCGCAGCCCAAAACCAGCCAAATGTCCTTATTACGGCACTACCGATAAAAGCACAAATTAAAGTGAAAATACCCATCCAGAAATACACCTCACCTTGATAGGACATGAATTGCTCAGTGGTAGGATATAATTGCCGCGTTTTAGACATCCATAACCCTTCAATAAGATTCACTGCCATACTATAAGATACAATCAATAGGCAGATAAATCCAAGATAGCCGGAGGTTAAAACCATTTTGGCACTATCTACTAAACCTAATTTTAATATATCTGTACGTTGGTTTTTAAAGTGAACATTTTTGCTCGTTTCAACAAAATTTGCCTCCACATATTTATGCAAACCTAGACACAGCATCCCTGAAATAATGATAATTACCATAAAACTTTTGAGCATAATTTCCTGATTATCTCCTATATCGGAAAATAACGGTAATAGGAAATGTTGACTTTGCGAAAAGTAGATAATTATACTGCCGGAAATAAGAAGATTACTTTGTCCAAAAAGACTAAAGAATGGATAAAACCGACTAGCTTCCTCCGTTTTAACTATTTTATTTGCTAACTGCCAGTAAAGCAGAGAAAAAACAATAATAGGCCATAACTCTCCGATTATATAAAATAAAACCAGACTCCACTTACCCCACATAATTATAAACCATTTAAAATGCGGGAATAGCTCTGTATATCTTTGCACGGTTTGTGGGTCTGGGTGAAAAAATTCCTGGTAAGGAAATAAGCCAAATGCAAATAAAGCAAAAAAACCTAAGAACCAAAAAACGACTATACGAAATACCGATTCAGCCGTCATAATATTACACAGTTTGGCATATATCACTACGAACAATATCCCAACCGGTGCCTCGCCCCATAATTTTATGAAGCTGATAACCTCCGAACCAATAATAGTGACAATCAAACTATCTTTAAGACTGCGCACTAAATTCTGATTAACCAGAATAAAAAACAGCAGCATGGCCATAGGAGCAAATTTTTTCAATTCATGCGACCTGATTGGCCAAACCAACCTTCTAAATTTACTATTTCTAATCCGATATATTAAACCTGATTGCATGAGCTGATTATAGACCTGATAAAACTTGCGTCACTCTAACATTTATATTAATTTGTGTAAATAAAATTGTGTTTTAGCTTAATAGTATGCCATTCTGAATTTTAAATAATTCTCCTACTGCCAGCCTTGATACTTTAAGCATTTCTAGCAGCTGCTCTTCACCAAAAGCAGTTTTTTCGGCAGTCCCCTGAACTTCTACTATATTACCACTATTTATAAACACAAAATTAGCATCAACTTCTGCCTCAGAATCTTCCAGATAATCCAAATCTACGATAGTCTGACCTTTGTATATACCACATGAAATAGCAGCAATCTGATGTTGCAGGGGGTTGGTTTTTAGCACCCCTTTCCTCATCAACTCCCTGATTCCTAAGTGCAAAGCCACGTAACCTCCAGTAATTGCAGTAGTTCTGGTACCGCCATCTGCATTAATCACGTCGCAATCAATAATAATCTGCCTCTCACCCAAAGATTTTAAATCCAGCACTGCCCGCAAAGAACGCCCGATAAGTCTTTGTATTTCCTGCGTTCGGCTCGAAGGTTTACCTTGAGATATATCCCTTTTATTTCTCGTCTGGGTAGCAGCAGGCAACATACTATATTCAGCCGTAAGCCAACCACTACCTGTATTACGCAGGAATTTAGGCACATTATCATCGAAAGTAGCCGAACATACAATATGGGTATTACCACATTTTATAAGGCATGAGCCCGTAGCATTAACTAAAATATTTGGCTCTATTGTAACAGTACGCAACTGGTTATTGTTTCTTCCGGAAGGACGCATATTTTCCCTTTATTAATTGTGAAGTACAAAGAGTATACTTGAAAACTGTTAAACTCTGCATATATTATTATAGTAAATTAAATATTGTATAAATTTATCATGACAAATGAAGAAAAATTGAATTCAGAGCAGAAAAACGACGAAAATAACCAAAAGGAACTACCGCCTGAAAATGCAGAGATATTAGAAATAGATGAAGAAGCTGATAAAGTAGAAGAAATCATAAAGTTAAAAGAACAAATAGTGGCTTTGGAAGATAAATCTCTTAGAGCCTTGGCAGAAGCAGAAAATGTTCGCATTCGTTGTAACAAACAGATTGATGAAGCTAGAACCTATGCAGTTTTTAACTTTGCTAAAGATCTTATAGCCGTGATGGATAATTTATCAAGGGCCATTGAATATGCTCCAAAAGAGGAGAATGAACAGCTTTCAGGAGTTATAGATGGAGTGATTATGACAAGAAATGAGTTAGAATCAGTATTCAACAAGAATGGCCTACAAAGCATAAAACCCTCACCTGGCGAAAAATTTGATTATAATCTTCATTCCGCTATATCACAAATTGTTACAGATGAGTATGATCAAGATAACATAGTAAATATTATGCAAGTCGGTTATAAAATCAAAGATCGACTGCTGCGACCGGCAGTGGTTACAGTAGCAAAAAAACAAGATAATCAGGAGTCAAATTGAAGAAAACGATTTTCTGGGGAACATTCAGTTTAGCAGCTTTAGCATTCTGGCATTTTTTTGCTCAAAGCATTGAACCTTTTATCATAGCTTTCATCCTGGCTTACGTTTTGTATCCAATGACTGAAAGACTATATGCTAAATACCATTTACCAAGGTCTCTCACTGCTACTTTCGTTCTAGTTACAGTATTTGGCTTTATATCATTGATCCTATTGGTATTATCTCCTGTAATCTATAAACAAATTGCTGAATTAATCATAAAACTACCAGGCTATCAACATTACATAAAAACAGAACTAGTCCCCATACTTGTTGCTAAGCTTAGTGAGATTGACCCTGTGCTTGCTGGCAAATTCAAAGGAATTATTCAGGATCATATTAATAACATATTTAGCCTAATAGTAAGTATGTTTAATAATATTTGGGCATATACTCTGGCAACCTTTAATGTGGTAATGATCGTTGTATTGGTGCCTATCTTATTATTCTTTTTGCTGAAAGACTGGCCACAGGTTACTACTACCCTGGAAGGATTATTACCTATAAAAGCTAAAGATAAAATAAACCAGATTATCATAGAGATTAGATTACTTTTATCAGCATATTTCAAAGGACAATTGAATGTTTGCCTAATCCAGGCTACTTTTTATAGTATAGGACTTTATTTCATAGGATTGGATTTTGCTCTACTTATAGGAATAATTTCAGGGATTCTAATCATTGTACCAATACTTGGTATCCTAAGCTCTTTAATTATTGCCTTAACAGTCACTTATCTTACTTTTGGCTTCTCCAGTAAACTGCTTTTTACTGCCGGCCTATACATTACAGGGCACTTATTAGAAAGCATTATCATTACACCTAATATCCTAGGTGATCGCATCGGGCTACATCCTTTATGGATAATATTTGCGGTATTTATTACAGCGCATTTATTTGGTTTTTTCGGAGTACTTTTTGCCATTCCAATAGCCGGTATCACTAAGATATTATTAGGACATGCTATAAAATACTATAAAAGCACGGAAATTTACAAAAAATAATATATTACAGGGGCGTATGCAACTCACCCTCCCTCTGCAAGACCATAACATCTATCATGCTGATGATTTTATTGTCTCTACTTCCAACCAGGATGCTTATAATACTATTACATCATGGCCTAAAAAATGGGGAGTCATGCCTTATGACAAGGCTTTGCTGCTTTACGGCGATCATTCATCAGGCAAAACCCATCTGGCTATGGTGTGGCAAAAATTAGCAAATGCAGAAATTTTATCACCCAACGCTACTATAAGTTTGTCGTCAAAACCAGCTTTTATAATAGAAGACATCGAAAATTGGCCTCAAGAAGAACTTTTGCATTATTTTAACCTGGCACATGAAAATAGAAAATATTTATTATTAACCACTTCCATTTTAAAAAGTGATTTTAGTATAAAAGATCTAAATTCCCGCATTAATGCAATCCTTAGATTAGAAATCAGACAGCTTGATGACGAGTTACTGAAAATGTTTTTATTTAAGTATTTCTCTATCAACTCACTGATTGTTTCAAAACGGGTTCAGAACTTCCTGTTAAAACATTGTCCGCGTAGATTTGATTTGCTTATAAATTTACTGGAAAAAATCAATCAAAAAGCACTTGTCTATAAGAAGGCAGTTACGATTAACCTGATCAAAGAGGTGCTGAGTTAAGGTCATGAAGTAAAAAAAGCTTGCACTGCGAGCTTGGCGACGACCTACTCTCCCATGCCTTATGACATAGTACCATTGGCGCTATGAGGTTTCACGTTCGAGTTCGGAATGGGATCGGGTGTTTCACTCACGCTATAATCACCAAGCTTGCAGTGCAAGCTTCTTATTGTGTTATCATCACCCTGAACTTGTTTCAGGGTCTCAGTCAGTATGTGTAACACCTCCTGAGATACTGAAATAAATTCAGCATGAAGTTTCTGGATTCCCGCGCAAGCAGGAATAACACAAAAGTTCAACAAGTTCAATAAAGCCATTTATAGAATTTACACTGTATACAACAATGTAATCTCAGCTAAAATAAATCAATAGAGCTATTAGTACCGGTTAGCTACGTGCGTTACCGCACTTCCACACCCGGCCTATCAACGTGGTGGTCTTCCACGGCTCTTAAAGGGAAGTCTAGTTTTGAGGTGGGTTTCCCGCTTAGATGCATTCAGCGGTTATCCCTTCCGTATTTAGCTACCCAGCTGTGCCGCTGGCGCGACAACTGGTCCACCAGAGATACGTCCACCTCGGTCCTCTCGTACTAAAGGCAGATCCTCTCAAACTTCCTACACCCACGGCAGATAGGGACCGAACTGTCTCACGACGTTCTAAACCCAGCTCACGTACCACTTTAATTGGCGAACAGCCAAACCCTTGGGACCTTCTCCAGCCCCAGGATGTGATGAGCCGACATCGAGGTGCCAAACGATTTCGTCGATATGGACTCTTGGAAATCATCAGCCTGTTATCCCCGGAGTACCTTTTATCCGTTGAGCGATGGCCCTTCCACTCGGGACCACCGGATCACTATGACCGACTTTCGTCTCTGCTCGTCTTGTCAGACTCGCAGTCAGGCTAGCTTATGCCATTGCACTCTATCAGTTGATTTCCGACCAACCTGAGCTAACCATCGCGCGCCTCCGTTACACTTTGGGAGGCGACCGCCCCAGTCAAACTACCCACCATGCATTGTCCCAAAGCCTGATTCAAGGCTCGTGGTTAGATATCAAGAACCAGAAGGGTGGTATCTCAAGGACGACTCCATAATGGCTGACGCCACTACTTCATAGTCTCCCACCTATCCTGCACATCTGATTCCTAATACCAGTGCAAAGCTATAGTAAAGGTTCACGGGGTCTTTCCGTCTAACCGCGGGAACTCCGCATCTTCACGGAGAATTCAATTTCGCTGAGTCGATACTGGAGACAGTGGGGAAGTCGTTACGCCATTCGTGCGGGTCGGAACTTACCCGACAAGGAATTTCGCTACCTTAGGACCGTCATAGTTACGGCCGCCGTTCACTGGGACTTCAATTCAGAGCTTGCACCCCTCCTCTTAATCTTCCAGCACTGGGCAGGCGTCAGACCCTATACTTCGTCTACTCGACTTTGCAGAGTCCTGTGTTTTTAATAAACAGTCGCTACCCCCTAGCTTGTGCCACCCGTCCATGGTTGCCCACAGGCGGGTCATCCTTCTTCCGAAGTTACGGATGTAATTTGCCTAGTTCCTTCAGCATCGTTCTCTCAAGCGCCTTGGTATGCTCTACCTGTCCACCTGTGTCGGTTTAGGGTACGGTCATTAATAAAGAGGTTATTTCCTGGAAGACATTCACTGCCTGCACAATCCAATAAGTACAGACAATTTACTATCTTCGTCACTCTCTTTTGGTTCAGTAATATTAAACTGATTCCCATCGACTACGCCTTTCAGCCTCGCCTTAGGGGCCGACTAAACCTGCGCAGATTAGCTTTACGCAGGAACCCTTGGACTTTCGGCGAGAATGTTTCTCACATTCTTTATCGCTACTTATGTCAGCATTCTCACTTCCGATACCTCCAGCAAATCTGACAATTTGCCTTCACAGGCTTACGGAACGCTCCGCTACCACTTCTACAAAACGTAGAAATCCGCATCTTCGGTACATGACTTGAGCCCCGTTACATTGTCGGCGCAAGAAAACTTATTTAGACTAGTGAGCTATTACGCTTTCTTTAAATGATGGCTGCTTCTAAGCCAACATCCTAGTTGTTTTGGTTTTCTCACATCCTTTCACACTTAGTCATGATTTTGGGACCTTAGATGGCGGTCTGGGCTGTTTCCCTCTCGACCATGGACCTTAGCACCCACAGTCTGTCTGCCATGTTGTACTCATCGACATTCGGAGTTTGATTGAGTTTGGTAAGCCGGTATGACCCCCTAGCTCATTCAGTGCTCTACCTTCGATGGTAATCACATAACGCTCTACCTAAATAGATTTCGCGGAGAACCAGCTATATCCGAGTTTGATTGGCCTTTCACCCCTAGCCACAACTCATCCCCTACTTTTTCAACAGTAGTGAGTTCGGCCCTCCAGCGGATATTACTCCGCTTTCAGCCTGGCCATGGCTAGATCACCCGGTTTCGGGTCTAATTCATCGAACTAAAGCGCCCTATTCAGACTCGCTTTCGCTACGCCTACACCTGACGGCTTAAGCTTGCTCGATAAACTAAGTCGCTGACCCATTATACAAAAGGTACGCCGTCACAAATTGCTTTGCTCCGACTGCTTGTAAGCATTCGGTTTCAGGTTCTATTTCACTCCCCTTATCGGGGTTCTTTTTACCTTTCCCTCACGGTACTTGTTCACTATCGGTCGTTAGAGAGTACTTAGGCTTAGAGGGTGGTCCCCCTACGTTCAAACAGGATTTCACGTGTCCCGCCTTACTCAAGGACTTACACTTTTTTACCTATACGGGGCTATCACCCTCTATGGCTAACCTTTCCAGGTTATTCTAGTTATTTATGCAAGCCACTGGCCTGGTCCGCGTTCGCTCGTCACTACTAACGGAGTCTCTTTGATGTCCTTTCCTCCAGCTACTTAGATATTTCAGTTCACTGGGTTTGCTCCATATAGCTATGTATTCACTATACAGTACCTGTAAAACAGGTGGGTTTCCCCATTCGGAAATCTTCGGATCGAAGCCTATTCGCAGCTCCCCGAAGCTTATCGCAGCGTATTACGTCCTTCATCGCCTTCTAACGCCAAGGCATCCACCAAATGCTCTTATTATATTTATTTTATGCTTTTTCTTGAGATTACACGATGTATACAGAATTAATTCTATAAACACATAGTATCCACTCACGATAATTCAATTTTTATCGCAGTGTATTACTCAAAGTAATTCAATAAATTGGATTTGATTTTGAGTAGTGAGTGCGCGCAACGTATAAAGAAATACGTAAGCACACGAACCTACGATAAAATCAAAAAACAATTTTTGAAGTACGAAGAGTATATTTAGTTTTTTAGCTTTATTGACTTGTTAAACAGCTGCAATTTTTAGATTGCGTAAGGGCTTTTATACAGAAATTCCTCAGGCATGTCAATAGTCATTATGAAAAAAAAATCTGTCACTTGTCTTTGGTAGGATTCTCAAGGCTGAAGACCTTTCCGTCATCTTTATAGAAAAATATTTCTGCATATCTTCCCCAAGCAATTATACTATTTAAGGAATGGCTCGCTTCTTCGTGAGATAAATGATCTTCAAGGTGGCTTTGGAAACGTGTTCTCGAGGCCTTATTGCCCGGACGTTCGTTTAAAACCTGTTTTATATACCCGGCTAGAGGCACATACGTCAATAAATGTTTAGCAAATATCTGCTTTTTCTTATCAGGATTACCTTTAGCAAATATTTTGCCTTTCTTGGTTAATTTTATACCACCACTAGTAATAGTAGCAAATTTTAAAATCCTTAAAACTTCGGCAATGGAAAGCATTTCTGACAGATTGATATGCAGCGTATTAACCAGCGCGGATAAATCGGCAGAGTCTTTATATTTAGGAGAAGCCAAAGCTTCAGTTATACCTGCCAGCCTACCCGGGGAAATCAAAGGCAGTTTTTGATAGATAGAATCTTCATCAACTTTTTTTACTAAATCCGGATGAACTTTTTGAGTATCCATAGCCATTTTATTATAGATTTTGTTTACCGTGTTAAGAAACAAGTCAGAATGTATATCACGCGGATATTTCAGCTCTATCGGGATTTCTGAAACCACATAGCCGGGGTTAGAAGCAAAAATCAATACTCTATCAGCCATCATTACCGCTTCTTCAATACTATGGGTTACCAATAACACTGATTGTAAATTTGTTTTTTTACTTCTCCACAAGCTTAGAAAATCATTTTTAAGGTTATTGGAAGTTAGTACATCCAACGCAGAAAACGGTTCGTCCATCAATAAAATGCGCGGCTCCACCACCAAGGCCCTGGCAAAACCGACCCTTTGTTTCATACCACCTGATAACTCCTTAGGATAAGCTGCTTCAAAACCATTTAAACCTATAAGGTCTATAGCATTTAGCGTTCTTCTTCTCAATTCTTCCGGTGATATATTCATTACTTCCAAGCCAAGTTCAACATTTTCAAGCACAGTCAACCACGGAAATAACGCAAAAGTCTGGAATACCATGCTGATGTCAATATTATTAGGTGAGGTGTTTGTAGATTTAAAAAGCTTTACTCTACCTTTGTCAGGAGTAACTAGTCCAGAAATAATCCGCAATAAAGTAGACTTACCTGAACCTGATTTACCAAGGATCGCAACTATCTCCCCTTCTTTGAGTGCCAGGTTAATTTTCCTTAAAACCCTCTGTTTACTCCCATCGAGCTTTATAAAATTCTGTGAAACTGTATTTACTTTAAGTAATATATCCTTATCCATATACCAATATTAAATCAAAGTTGAAACCTCTTCGTGATATAATCATATAGCGGCTGCCAGAATATCCGGTTAAATACGACTATCAATAATGACATCATACCTACTCCAAGAACAATTTTTGGAAAATCCGCTGCAATGGTCATCTGTGTTATATAACTCCCAATACCATGTGCAATTATCTGCTGGTCTCCAAAATTCACTATTTCTGCCACTATACTTGCGTTCCAGGCTCCGCCGGAAGCAGTTATACAGCCAGTAACCAAATATGGCATAATTGCCGGCAACATAACTTTTTGCCACCATACTAATCCCTTAACATGCAAACCTTCAGAGACCTCCCTGAGATCATTAGGAAAAGATGAACTCCCTGCTATAACATTAAATAATATGTACCACTGGGTACCTATGATCATCAGGATACTTAACCAGACGTCCGGATTCAGATGGTAATGACTAATTATGATTACCGCCACAGGGAATAAGAGGTTAACGGGAAAGGCTGCCAGAAATTGCGCCATCGGTTGTACAATTTTAGCTATATTAGGATTAATACCTATATAGATACCAAGCGGCACCCATATTATTGAAGCAAGCAACACCAGAACTATCACTCTTAACATGGTAATCAAAGAAAGTCCCAGCACTTTCCTTACCTCCTGCCAGCCTATGCTGTCATTCAAAAAATCAAATACACGGTAACCAGAATATAAAGCTGCGGAAAATAATAGCAAATACCATATATAAGGCAGAAAATCTGCAGTACCGGGAGCAGGAGGTTTATGCCAGAAATTTTCATTATTAGATTGCCTGACGAATTTTAAGCTTATTTTCTTTGACAGTTCCCGCATCCACCAGGCTAATACACTGAATGGATAGAGTATCGCCTTAATAAATATGTTCTTTTGTATCAGGTATAATATATAAGATTTTGGTGCTTCTTTACCTGGCACCATATCATAATGAAAACGACTGGACCATACAGTTAACGGTCTAAGAAGCAACTGATCATAGAATAATATTACTATCGCCATGGCGATAATGGCATAAACCAGGGCCATAACATCATGTTGTACTAATGCCATAGCTATATAGGAACCAATGCCGGGCAAAGTTATTTTGGTGTTACCGACCGTAATAGCCTCTGAAGCAACCACAAAAAACCAACCACCCGCCATAGAGATAGACATATTATATACTAAGCCTGGAATCCCATACGCCACTTCTACTTGCCAGAATTTCTGCCACCTGGACATTTTAAACATACTAGCTACTTCACGTAATTCTACGGGGAGGCTTTTTAATGATTGATAAAAGCTAAATGCCATATTCCATACTTGCGAAGTGAAGATAGCAAAAATTGCTGTACATTCGGCACCTATAACTTCACCGGGGAATAACGCCAAAAACCCGGTAGCAGTAAAAGAAATATATCCAAGAACCGGCACTGATTGTAAAATATCTAATAAAGGTATCAATATCTGTTCAGTATATCTGTTTTTGGCAGCTAAAGTTGCATACAATAAGGCAAAAATTACTGAACATCCCAAGGCAATTAACATTCTGAAAAAAGTACGTAAGGAATATTCCAGCAGGTTAACATACTCCAAGCTTATAGGATTAACCCGCAACTCACTAAGCGGAGCCGACATTTGTTCAGCAGCTATACCCATTAATATGAAAAAAGCGATAAACAGCAAAAATACTACTATACTAAAAAGCAGGTTCAATACTTGCTTCCCATGAGGTTTTGACCTCTTAACCCCAAAAGCAACTGGCAAATATCTTATATTATTAGAGCTTGTCATAATATAGGCTTAGGTAACTTCTACTTAACGATATTAAGGTCATAGTACCTTAAAACTATACTTGCCTCTAATAAAAAGTGACTTTAGGTTACCTAACCGCCCTACAATAATAATTACTGTTTATAATATGCCAAACAGGAAAGAAAGTTATCAAAAATCAACATAATTGATAACTTTATAATACAAAAGCAACTATTGATAAAAATTTTCTACTGAAATTCTGCTTATATTACATTTTTATTTATCTTCTTATAAGAGCTATGCATAATCAATTTAGTTAGCTCAAATGATTACGGCAAATGAATGACAATGTAAAAACCATCAAAAACTGGTATGAAGAAAAATATGATAAACTAGTAGTACAACGTAACCTACTATTAATATCATTATTTGCGTTGCTTATACTGGCTATAGTTGCAATAATAACTATTTCCGTGGTGATTGCATCTAAAACGTTCGATCCTTTTGTTATACAAATCGATGAAAATACCGGCATGGCAAAAGTTGTTAACCCTGCCTCGTCTGATATTTTAAATGCCAATGAAACTCTTTCAAGATATTTTGTGAAAAAGTATGTAGTAGCCAGGGAAAGCTACAACCCGGTAGACTATGACCAGGAAAGAAAATTAATACGGCTATTTTCTGCCGACTCAGTCTGGTGGAATTATGTCGGTTATACCCGCAACAAGAATAATGACCCTACTTTAATATATGGACAAAAAAACACTACCTATTTAACTGTAAAGTCATGGACCAGACTGGAAGACAGTAAAGAAGGTAAAAGGTATATGTTGCGCTTTGCGATTAACGAAACCGCAGGTGAACAGAAGGTATATAACAAGATAGCCGTAATAGACTATAAATATACCGCAATGGAATTAACCGATGCCGACATGGATATTAATCCGGTCGGTTTTCAAGTGATAGGATATAGGGTAGATGATGACAATAGTTAGACTTTTTTTATTAGCGATTCTGGGGTTTGGAGTATGCAATTCAGCTGTAGCGTACGAAGAAGAGGACATATCCATAACTACAGATAACAGGATAAAAACTTATATTTATAATCCTAATGAGATATATTTACTAGTTTTACATTTTGGTTTTCAGTCACATATCGAATTTGCTAAAGGTGAGGAAATCCAGACTATTACTATGGGTGATTCTTATGCCTGGAAGATAACGCCACTGGATAACAGGCTGTTTATCAAACCGCTAGAAAAAAATATCCGTACCAACATGACAATTTTAACCAACAAAAGGTCTTATCAGTTTGATATTGTAGCCAAAGACCTGGATGACGGCAATGAAAAGGATTTGGTATATGTAGTAAGATTTTACTATCCGAAGAAAAAGTCCAGGTAATATAAAAATGGGTTGGTAAATAAAATTTATGGCAGAGCAAAATACACCTAATAATCCTGAAAGTGCGAAGCAGGAAAGCGGCATAATACCCGAAGTAAGGCAAGAGCTATCCAAAGTAGCTGCTAATCCAAAGCAAAGTATTCTGATCCTGGCAGGTATAATACTTGTAGCCGGGTATTTTGTATTCAGGTTTTTCTTTAGCGGTAACGATGATGCACCTAAACAGGAAGATTCAACCCCGACACCAACAATAGTGGCTAAACCCGCACAGGATTCTGAAAGCGCAACGCCCCCTATTCCGCAATTACCTGAACCTCCAAAATTGGTTGAACCGGTAGTAACCACGCCAAAAATTGACGATACTACTAAAAAGCCTGATACTACTCCACCTTTGCCCTCATTACCTACGCTTGTAGAAGATACAACCTCGAAAGATTCTGCTACAAAGGATAATGGAACACAATCCACTTTACCACCGGGAGCTCCGATCCCTAACCAGGCAGAAGATGATGCAAGCAAACGCAAAGAAGCTAAAAGAAAAGCCAACATTGTGTTAGTTTCAGGAACCACGCCGCAAAAAACCGCCGAACAGAAAGCGCAAGAAGCTGTTTTCCAGGCACGCGGCGACATGAGCCTGCTGCTTGGACGCGGTAAAATCATTGAAGCCGTAGTAGAAAGTGCCGTTAATACCGATTTTGGCGGCGAAGTCAGAGCAGTAGTAAGTCGAGATGTTTTTTCTGAAAGTGGTAGAAACATACTGGTTCCAAAAGGTTCGAAAGTATATGGTGTATATACCGCCACCGTCAGCGGCACTTATGGCAGAATTGACGTAATGTGGCAAAGGATAGACCTAGCCAGCGGTTACACTTTGACGCTGGATGCCATGGGAGCAGATAGCCTGGGACGCAAAGGCTATCAGGGACGAGTTGATAATAAAGTGAAAGAAAAAATGACCAATGCAGTTCTCACTTCAGCTTTTAATATCCTAATTGCTGAAGGTATTGATAAACTGGTAACGCCTGTACAAACGTCACAAGCGGCAACTCAAAGCCAGAATGATGCAACAAATATTAGCAACCTCGCTCAAACTATTTCTACCAGTACAGCAACCGGCACAAGCGATGCGCTCAAAGTACAGCAACTTTGTACTCAAATCCCAGCTGACATTACTGATAAAACTTCTACAGCTTATACCACGTTCGTCAGTTCTTGCTCTAGCATACAGAGCTCCTCCATGACTGACCCTCAGAAACTTGCAGCTGTTATGACAGCCGTAACTACAGCCTCAACCTCTTTAGCCGCCTCTACCGCTACCTCTACCACCCCAACCCAGGCGCAAAGTGCTGCCAAAACTGCCTTTACGGATATTACTAACACTGCAAAAGATATTGCCACCCAGCATACATTCACTACCACGGTAACCATAGACCAAGGTACGGCAGTTAAAATTATCGTTAATAAGGACTATACTTTCCCAAGATCTGCAATCAGTAAATCGAGGCGGCTAGAATGAGTTTTGCGGCATTAGAAACATATTTATTGCCCTTAAAAAATCTGTTTAGCGAAGAAGGTGTTAACGAAATAATGATCAACCGCCCAGGCGAAGTGTGGGTCGAGAAGCGCGGCGATCAAAGGCTGGAACAAGTTCCGCAGATGGATCTCGAACATATGCTTGGCTTAGGAAGACTTGTTGCCCAATCAACCGATCAAACAATATCTGAGGAAAAACCACTATTATCTGCAACACTCCCAAACGGTTACCGTATACAGGTAGTCTTTCCGCCGGCAGTTGAGCCAGGATGCGTGGCTTACGCCATCAGAAAAGGCAGCACCATGCACCTGAGTTTGGAAGAATATGCCAAAATGGGAGCTTTTGATTCTACTTCTACCGAAACCTCAATTAACCAGGACGACATCACTTTAAACAACCTTTTCAAGGAACATAAAATTAAGGAATTCCTTGAATTTGCCGTACTGCACAAGAAAAATATCATCATCAGCGGGGGTACTTCTACCGGTAAAACCACTTTTACCAATGCCGCTCTTTCAGCCATCCCCAACCATGAAAGACTGATTACCGTAGAGGATGCAAGGGAGGTACTATTACCAAAGCACCCCAACCGGGTTCACCTGCTTGCTTCCAAAGGCGGTCAGGGTCGAGCCAAGGTTACCACGCAGGATTTGATAGAAGCATGCCTGCGTTTGAGACCTGACCGTATAATAGTCGGGGAACTTAGAGGAGCTGAAGCATTCAGTTTCCTACGAGCAATCAATACCGGTCACCCAGGTTCCATATCAACTCTGCATGCCGATACGCCAGAAATGGCCCTGGAACAGCTGAAATTAATGGTTATGCAGGCAGGACTTGGCATGCCACCGGAAGAAATAAAAAAATATATTATGTCGGTAGTAGATATTGTAGTCCAGTTAAAGAGAGGCAGCGGCGGCAAAAGGTATGTTTCTGAAATATATTATAAAGGAAAAAATGCGGGGTAGGGTAATATATGCAATTTCGTAGAATTCTAAACATCTCTCGTAACATTGTAGGACACACACTAATACACCCCTTGGTATTGTATTGCACAGCCTGGATAATTGGCTTACTAGTAGCTCTCTCTACTAACGAATATGCTGCTATAAAACTTGACTCTACCCCTATAGCTATTGCATGGAAATGGGCTGTTTGGCTATACAACGCCTGGGGCCATCTAAACTGGCAGAGTTATAACTATCTTAAACTAAAACTACTGGCATCGTTTCTTTTCCCTGTGATTGCAGTAGTCATCCTGTATTATAAAAACTATACAAAAATCAAGAATTTCAAATTCTTCACGCCCAAAGAGAAAGTGTATGGAGATGCCAGCTGGGCTAGTCAGGACGACATAGATAGGGCTGGTCTTAGGGAAAGACACGGTATGTTACTTGGTAAAGATAGCGGTGGCTATTTTGTTGCCGATGGTTTCCAACATGCCCTGCTTTTTGCCCCTACCGGTTCCGGTAAAGGTGTCGGATTTGTAATACCTAATCTGTTATTCTGGGAACATTCAGTTGTCGTCCACGACATCAAGCTTGAAAACCACATGCTTACCAGCGGCTGGCGGGCCAAACAGGGACAGCAGGTATTTGTATGGGAGCCTGCTAACCCAGACGGAATAACTCATTGTTACAATCCAATTGATTGGGTCAGCAGCAAGCCAGGACAAATGGTTGACGATGTTCAGAAAATTTCTAACTTAATCATGCCGGAAAAGGATTTTTGGAATAATGAGGCCAGGAGCTTGTTCCTAGGAGTAGTATTATATCTGATTGCCGACCAAACAAAGGTCAAATCCTTCGGGGAAGTGGTACGCACCATGCGCAGCGATGACGTGGTATATAACCTGGCAGTGGTACTTGATACCTTGGGCGACGTTATACACCCCGTAGCCTATATGAATATTGCTGCTTTTCTACAAAAAGCTGATAAAGAACGTTCAGGCGTTATATCAACTATGAACTCATCCCTGGAATTATGGGCAAACCCACTGATTGATGCTGCCACTGCTTCTTCAGATTTTAACATACAGGAGTTCAAAAAGAAAAAAACTACTATTTATGTAGGGCTAACTCCAGACAATATAGCAAGGCTACAAAAATTAATGCAGGTATTTTATCAGCAGGCCACAGAATTTTTAAGCCGTAAAATGCCTGATTTGAAGGAAGAACCTTATGGTGTCATGTTTTTGATGGATGAATTTCCTACCCTTGGCAAGATGGAACAATTCAAGGCCGGTATTGCTTATTTCAGAGGATATAGAGTACGCCTGTTCCTAATTATTCAAGATACACAACAGTTAAAAGGCACTTACGAGGAAGCCGGCATGAATTCTTTTCTGTCCAACTCTACCTTTCGTATTACTTTTGCTGCTAACAACTATGAGACCGCTAACCTTATATCTCAGCTTTGCGGCAATAAGACTGTTGAGCAGGAATCATTCAGTAAACCTATTTTTTTCGACCTAAATATTGCTACCAGAACAAAGAATGTATCACAGGTGCAGCGTGCACTACTACTGCCGCAAGAAGTCATTCAGCTACCACGAGACGAGCAAATAGTGCTAATTGAATCCTTCCCTCCTATAAAATCTCACAAAATATACTATTTTAAAGATAAATTTTTTACAGACAGACTGCTACCAGCAACTTTTGTACCAACCCAAAAACCGTATGAATCTTCAAAGAAGGATACTAAAGAAGAAACACCATCGGGCTAGGATTTCGTAGCAATAACACAATCGACATCCGCATCCAACAATTTCTTTCGTATGTTATTAAGCCTGTTAAACTCGGCTTTCCTTCCCGTTAAAAATGCATAGATCATTTTAATGACACCTGTCCTATGCATTACCTGGTTATTTAACTCGTGCTTAACCAGGGCTTGAACTTCACTTAGTATATCTTGCTGCAATAATGAGTTATATAAAATTTCTAACTGTAAATTATTACATTTAAACAATAATATTCTAACAAGGCGTTTTATATAATCTAACGGCGTTTTTATTTTGGCATTTAGCATCTGCTGCCTAAAATTTAAACTAGGAACCACATTACCATTACCGGAATGAAAAGTCTCTACGAAATTAATTTCAGAAAGCTGCCTGGCGATCTGGACTCTTTCTTTATTTAACACCCTGAGCTTACTAATACCGCCTGTATTGTTGCTTGTAGCCTGATAATCCTGTGCTAGCTTGCGGGTTATAGTGTTTTGCAGAAACTCATTAGCTTTATCGCATCCTTCAAACAAATATTTGATGTTGTTAAATAGATTGAAATATTGTTTTTTTTAATGCGAAAGCCGTAAAGTTATCAAGCCCTGAATATCTTTTTGACAAAGCATCGCTCAACTTCTGTGACAGCTTCTGCTTTATGGAATCTAGCATCCTGTGGATCCTCTTCCGACATTGACTTTTATGCTGAGAAGCATTCGATTCAATCTGAGAAACAATGAATTCCAGCTCTTCACAGGCAGTAACTCCAACAGCTTTAATGCTATCAATATGCTTGGTAATAGCTAGCAATACTTCATGGCAATAATTGTTAAAACCTTTAAGTAAAAATGACTCTGAAATTAAAAATTCTGAATGTTCAATCTGACGCGATATAGCATCATAACTTTCAAAACGTTTATTTAGTTCATAATCTGCACTATTAAGGTGCACATGATTGTACCTAAACTGGGATTCACGATGTATATCATGTAACAAGTTTAATATGGTTGCACTCTTGAATTTTACCTTTTTTATCCTATCATAAAGCGCTATTAAATGTTCGCTAGTCACGGCAGATAACACGTGATATTCGTTCACACAAAGCTGAATAATCCTGTCAATCGCCTCATCTGCACTATGTACGTTGAGATCCCGTAACATCTGTGGTAAGTTAGAATGAACTAGAAACTTCAAATTATTTTCGCTTTTTGATTTAGCATTTATCAATTGCCACAATTCCTTCACCAATAATAGTTTATCAACTAATTCTAACTGTTGCGCATGTGGCAGGCTAATACTAAAAGCTATAGAAAAAGCCTGCAGCTTGTTGACAGCCTTTTGGTCTTCCCCCTCAAAAAGATTTTGACAGTATCTTAATAAGTTTGAGGTTAGCTCTTTAGTGGAATCAGGATCTCCAGAAACTTGAGCCGTATTGAAGGAATAATCAAGCCTGCTTATTAACTCCTCCACATTACTTTTGAATATAGACGACATTTCAGGTAGATCTTCTTCCTTTTCCAAAGTTTCAATATATCTGTCTTTATGTAGTTCGAGAGACTCCAGCAGTTCCTTTTTACTGCTTCTACTTGCGTATTTTAATATATCGCAATTTTCCAGCAGAGCTTTGACTATGCCAAAACCCAACCATGCTTCCTTGAAATCAACATCGCTATATCTCTGCTTTGATAATATATATTCTAGATTTAGAGAAGATAAGAAGTTGGCAAATTGTCTTGGTGCCTCTATACTATTTGTACCTATTTCTTGGTCACGATATAGTACCATTTTGCCTCTACCTTGAATCAGTTACCACCTACAATTCATTTTATAGGACAAAAATACAAAAATCTATTACTTTTTATTAATATTTGTAAATTTTTGTTAAAATTCATTAGTTATTTTAGTGATAGCAAGTTAACTATAGATTAATGTTTGTTGGTTTAACTAATTCATCCTAAACAATTGGCTTTGGTAACCCCAAATGTTCAAAAGCTGCAGCAGTTACTACCCTGCCTCTATTGGTACGCTGCAAGAATCCAGCCTGGATCAGGTAAGGTTCGATTGTTTCCTCTATCACGTCACGCTGCTCTGCCAAAGCTGCTGCGATAGTTTCAGCTCCAACCGGTCCTCCGTTATAATGATCAGCAATAAACTTCAAGTAACGGTAGTCGTTACTATCAAGTCCAGCCTGGTCCACTTCCAAACGGTTCAATGCCATATCAGCAACTCCAGCATCAATCTCTGATTTACCCTCAACATAAGCAAAATCTCTAATGCGCTTTAGTAAACGCAGCGCTATCCTGGGTGTCCCACGCGCACGCTGGGCTATCTCCTGAGCTCCTGAATCTAATAAGGTTATATTTAGTAAATTGCTGGCTCTTGTTATAACCAGTTTTAATTCACCAGTATTATAGAAACTTAGCCTTAATGGTATACCAAATCTATCACGCAAAGGGTTACTCAATAAGCCAAGCCGGGTAGTAGCACCAACCAGAGTAAAATTTGGCAGATTTATTCTAACCGACCTGGCTGCGGGACCTTCGCCGATAATAATATCCAGAGCAAAATCCTCCATTGCCGGGTATAATATCTCTTCTATGCTAGTATTCAGACGATGGATCTCATCAATAAAGAGTACGTCATTATCCTGCAGGTTAGTGAGCACCGCTGCTAAATCAGCGGCTTTTGTTAGAGCCGGACCTGAAGTAGATTTAAAATTGACACCCATTTCTCTGGAAATTATTTGGGCTAAAGTAGTTTTGCCAAGCCCTGGAGGTCCATAAAACAAAGTATGATCTAAGTGCTCTTGCCGGCTTTTCGCCGCCTGGATAAAAACTGATAAATTCGCCTTAATTTGCTCCTGCCCGACAAAATCTTCCAAAGAATTCGGGCGGATGGAAAATTCCTTATCTTCCTGTAGTTCCTGTCCTGATAGAATGTCTTTTGCCATCATTTTCAATTTTTAAACAGTTACCCCTCTGCTTTGCAGAGCGGTTTTAATCAATTGATCCAGCCTGATTTGAGGATTATCACTTAATATTGTTGCTACCATCCCTTGAGCTTCGCTTTTGTTAACCCCCAAACTAACCAAGGCTGAAATAGCATCACCTGCTATTTTATTGTCATAATGCTCAATTGCTGAACTGCTGCCACCGTTAAAGGTACCAACTTTATCTTTTAGTTCTACTATTATACGCTCTGCCAACTTTGCACCCACCCCTGAAACATTACGAAAATTTTCTTTATTTTTCCTGCTTATTGCCAGTTGGATTTGCTCCGGAGTCAACTGCGAAAGGATAGACATCGCCATTCTCGTCCCTATGCCATTAACAGAGTTTAGAAGATGAAAATAGTGTTTTTCATCTTCTGATATAAACCCATAAAGATGTATATGATCTTCCCGTACGTGAGTATCGATGAATAGCTCACAAAATTCACCACCAGATAGTTTCTGCAAGGTTTTAGCCGAACAAAATACCAAGTACCCTACTCCACTAACATCTATTATAGCGTG